>Ga0115029_1000156_pt1 | contig 80218 bp, 70 predicted proteins | sample SidtaG_3_FD_87297 | JGI IMG/M metagenome (GOLD analysis project Ga0115029, IMG submission 87297) | Marine algal microbial communities from Sidmouth, United Kingdom - Sidmouth_Asex1 metaG | ecosystem: Host-associated > Algae > Red algae > Unclassified | place: Sidmouth, United Kingdom | collected... | reverse complement strand
GCCGCGTCGGCGATCGATGCTCGATGGCCGGTCACGGCGGTATCGGGTTTCGTGGCGCACACGCGTGCCGCGCCCGCCTTGCTGGCCAGGCTCACCGGTGCGGCCCTGGTGCCGTGCGTGCCGCTTCGCGACGGGTCTGGCTATCGACTGCAGTTCGGTGCACCGCTGGCGACCTGCGCGCGCACCGTGGATACCACGCAACGCATCAACGATCTGTTCGAGGCGCAGGTGCGTGCGGCGCCCGAGCAGTATCTGTGGATGAATCGACGTTTCGAGACCGGGGTGCACGGGCAGCATGCGCTGCCATCGCCCCGGTCGAACGTCGTGGGTTGACGGCCACCCGTCCCAGGCGTCGACCCGCTGCGGGAACGGTTTCGGATCGATGGTCAGACCTGCATCGAGTTGCGGCGCCGGCAACCGAACGTGAATACTGCTCGCCTCCGCCAACCCATGGAATGCCCGATGATCACGTTGCTGACCACGGACAGGCGCACCGGCGTCGTCGCCCCTGCATCGATCGCCGCTGCCACCGCCGCTGCCACCGATCGTGCGCCTGTCGTGGTCGAGGCGCGTGGCGAGCGCGCTGCGCGCAGGCCATGCCGGGCACCGCGCGAAGGGATCCTGGTCGCCGCGCTCGTGCTCGTCGGCTGCAGCGCGGGCGGTACCGACGACCCGGGCGTGGAGGTTCCCGTCGACGACGATGCACAAGCGACCGATATCCGGGGTGCCAACGGCGTCACCACCGGTCTTGTCTGGATGCAGGACTACTCCGGGGTACTCGATCTGGACACTGGGCGGACCACCACCGTCGGCGATCTCGATGGCGCATGGCCACGAGCCGACGGGAAAGAGTTCGTCACCGTGACCGACAGCGTGCGCTTCACCGACGATCCGTTCTGCGGCGGATCCCCGACCTGGTTCGACCGGGTGACGGTATTCGATACGGCGACGGGCATCGCGGTCGCCGGCTTCGATGTCGTCGAACCGGTGTACGACGTGCCACGCCTTTCCCCCGACGGGTCGACCCTGGCGGGACGCTGGGAGGACGCGACGAACTGCTTCGGCAGCCAGGACACGGCGATTACCGTGTGGGACCGCGATGGCGAGGTGCTGATTCGCGGCCTGGCATCGATCGGCGCGTTCGACTGGTTGCCGGACAACCGGCTGGTGTTCGAGGTCGATGGCGATATCGGTGTGGAACAGGAGCGCAACACGCTGCGCTATCGCACGATCGCCGAGCTGGGCGACATACCCGGCACCCCCTATGCGTTCGACGTGTCGCCGGACGGTGAAACGCTGGTGTTCGAGATGGTCACCGACTTTCCCGGCTGGCTGGAGACGGTGAAGACCCGCGAAGCGACGGTCTGGCAGGTGAACCTGGACGGGACCGGGCTGCGACAGATCGTCGATTCGAGCCGCACGACCGGCCCCTACGGTCCCTTCGTGAACGCACCCCTCGTGTCCCCCGAAGGCGATGCGCTGATGGTGACCGAGAACTGGATCAGCGGTGGCGTGATCACCGAGTACGGCATCGACGGGCCGGAATTCCCGATCATCACCGGCATCGACTACACCCCGGTGATCAATGGTGCCGTCACCCAGGTGCTGCCGCTCGACAGGCTGCCCGCCGCGCTGCCGCCGCCGACCTGGTCGGCTGACGGTATCCGCCCGGTGTTCGAACGGGACGATGACGCGGCGCTGAAACCGGCGGTCGTCTGGCCGCTCGGGGGGCGCAGCTGGACCGTCCCGGTCACCCGGGCGGCCACCGATCCCGGTTCGTTGCCGGCGGCCGGCGATCGGCCGAACCGTTCCTTGCCGGGCAGTCTGTACCGGCACCGGAACGACTCGGACATCTCGGCGATCGAGCGACTGGACCTTGCCAGCGGAGCGCTGTCGGAGCTGCCGGTGCCGTCCCGGATCGATCTTGCCGACGTCGAGTACCTGGAGGTGTCGCAGGACGCTTCGCGCATCGCCGCGGTCACCTACGATGTCGAGAACGACTGGACGCTCTGGGTATTCGATGCGCTCGGCAATCCGGTCGGCGACTTCGCGATGCAGACCGGCAACTACCACTATTCGCCGGAAGGGGCGCCGCGCTTCGCGCCGCAATCGAACTCGCTGCTGGCATGGCCCTACGACGATGACGAATTCGGTCAGGGTGCCGTGGTGCTCGATGTCGATTCGGGTTACTTCCGGTACCGCAGCCAGCAGGGTTACATCGACACCCTGGACTGGTTTCCGAACGGGGATCTGTTGCTGGTCGACGGCACTCGACTGCTGCGCGCGAGCCGGATCGAGGACGGGTACGCGTCGGCCGAACCGCTGGCCGACGTGCACGCTCGCATCGGTCACGTGCGGGTGCATCCGGACGGACGCCAGGTCGTCTACGAGGCGGGCCGGCAGATTCTGGTGCTCGATCTGGCGGATGGAACCGAACGACGCCTGACCGCCTGGACCGACGATATCGAGGTGCGACCGGAGTTCTCGCCGGACGGACGGTACGTCGTGTTCAACAAGCTCGGCAGCTTCGACTTCGGCTGGCCCTGGATCGTGGCGAGCGATGCGGCGAACGTGCGCATCCACGAAGACGCCACCGCGGCGGCCGGTGCGATGCGCGTGGGGGAGGGCGTCGGGGATGTGGACTGGCGCATCAGTCGCGGCTCGGTGCTGTGGCGCGCCGGGCCGTAGAGGGGGGGGGGCCGCTTCCTCAGCCGGGCCGCGTGGCCTCGCAGCGGCGCTCGATCGGGCGCCGGCCTTGCGATGGTAGCCGGGCTCCGCCAGCACCCAGGTCGTGAACCACGATCGGGTCGCTCGCCCGGTGCTCCGGTATCGATGAATGTCTAGGGTTTCTACTATCGTCGACGGACTCGCGTCCGGATAGGATCCGGATGTTCCGATCGGTGTTCCAGCACATGTCCATTGCAGATCGTCCGTCCATCGGTGAGGGAGGTCATCGCCTGCGCACGGCCGAGTCGTTCCGCCATCCTCCTGCGTCGCCTTGCGGACCGGTAACGATGCTGGACCGGCTGATGGCCTCACCGACGACGGGCGAGCGGTTGGCCGCGGACCACCTGGGCGACCAACCGATCGATCCAGGCCTGATCGGCGGTGCGGCGCTCGGCAGCCAGCTGCCATTGCCCGCCAACCGGATCCAGGGGGCCGGAGCCGTGCAGGCCGAGATCGCCGCGGCCATGCTCCAGAACGTTGCCGACGGCAATCCGCCGTTCCGTCCGGAACTCGGGCGGGTCGGAGGGGTGTCCTGGTTCGTCACCGAGGGGTCGCCGTACACCGCGGTGGCTGACGATGCGATCACGCTTCCCGTCGAGATCACCGCGCCACGCGGTGCCTCGCTCGTCGAATTTCGCGAGCGGGATCTGCTGCAACTGTTCGAGGCGAACCTGCCGGCAGCGAGAGAGCTCGCGGAGGGCCAGTTCAGGAGCGATCGGGGGCTGGCCGCCGATCGATTCCTGAACAGCCGTGCGCGAAGCACGATCGAGAAGAACGCGCTCCGGGTTGCCGAACGGTCGATGTGGCAAGCGGTGGGTGAACGGGTGGCCTCATCCGACTCCGGGCTGGGCCGGGTCGTGCTCGAGAACAGCCGCTTCTCGCGCCAGGGCGACGGGGTGTTCACGCTCGCAGGCAACGCGAGCAGCGTCAGGCTGCAGGGCGGCACGGCCGGCCTGCTGGATGTCGTGCGCGCTCACGGCGTTCGCGCCGAGCCCGAGGTGTTGGAAGCGGCCGAGAAACTGGCGCAGCAGGGCAAGATCGCCGGGCGCCTCGAGGGCGCCTTCCGTGTCGGCGGCCGGGTGCTGATCGTTGCCGGACTCGCCAACGATGCCTACATCATCTACACGGCCGACGATCGGGTGCGGGAAACGGTGAGCACCGTGGCCGGCTGGTCCGGCGCGGCGGGGGGCGTCGCGCTCTACAACGTGGCAACCGGTCCGACCAATCTGGCCGGCCCCTTCGCGTGGGCGGCGAACGCTGTCGGCAACATCACGGCCGCAGGCGTCGGCTACTGGGCAGGTTCGGAGGTCGCCGAGACGGTGTACGACCTGGTCGTCGACGGAGATCCGATCGTCGTGCCGGCCGATCGATGAGCGACGCGCACCCGTACGGTTGGGCGGTTTCCGGGCCGCCTGTCGGTATCTGGCGGACCTTGTCGGGAAGCGCCTCGATGTCGATGGACGACACGCTCACGTTGCACCCGGACGGGACCGGTCTGCACGTTTCGCGTAGCGCCTTGTTCGGGACGCAGGAAGCCGCGCTGGTCTGGCGACAGCCGGAACCGGGCAGGCTCGGGATCGTCTCGCTCGTGGATGACGAAACCGCCGGGTCGATCACTGACGACATGTGGGAGCCGATTCGCTACGGTGCCGCATGGCAGGCGACCGATACGGCCACGCGTGTGCCGGTCCTGAAGAACCGGTTGCGGGAGGGATTCTGGACGCTGACGGATCCGCTGTACCTGATCGCACGACACGACAGTGGCAAGGGTGGCGCCTGATTCCTCGCGGCGAAGATCCAGAGCCTGATCGCTTCAGCGGGATTCGCGATCGAACGCGCTGCCTTCCCCGGTGCCGGGGCAGGGCGTGCGCGGTCCAACGTGGCATCTCGGTGCAAAGTCTAGGGTTTTTCCTCTCGTCAGCCGGGTCGGCAAGTCGTAACGTCCTGGTTCCGCATCACGGTACCGACCGCCATGGATTCCCCGAATCTCGTCAGTAGAGGCGCCGCACTCGTACAGGGCACCCGCAGTGTGAAAGGCGGGGAGTCCGCGCAGCGCGGTGGCGCGTCGGGCGGAATCGCTGCCGCTGGTGCCGCCAGCAGCGGATCGGTGCTGGCGTTGCTGGATTCGTTGTCCCGACAACGCCACCTGGGCTCCGGTCAATCGTACAAGCAGCAGGGCGAGGCGGGGAACGAGTCATCGCCCGCGACGAGTTCGGCCGGAACGGCTGCCGGACCGGAGGTCGATCCCGCAGCGCGCGAAGTGACGCAGGCGTTCCAGCAGAACTTCGCCCGGGCGGCCTCCGATCACGACCGATTCCACGAACTGATGCGTCAGGCCTTCGGACAGAACTACGACTACGCGGCCGCCGAGAATATCCGTAACCAGACATTGGCCGGCGACTTCAGCTGGATGCCCGATGTGCGGGTGGTCGATGCCGAAACTCTGGTCGATCAGAGCGGCACGCAGGCAAGCGGTACCGCGCTCGGTGCCTACAGCGCCGAGACCGACACGATCTACATCAGCAGCGAGGTGCTGGAGAACGATCCCCATCGCGCGTTGGAGATAATGACGGAGGAGGTCGGCCACGGGCTGGACGCTCGCTTGAACGAAACCGATTCGGCCGGTGACGAAGGGGATATCTTCGCCCGCCTCTTGGCGGGCGATGATCTGTCGCAGGAGGAACTGGACGCGCTGCGCGCCGAGAACGACAGCGGCACGATCGTGATCGACGGGCAAGAGATCGAGGTCGAGTACGGCAGCGATCCGTTCAAGGCGATCGGCGACGTGTTCACCGCGCCGTTCAGGGCGCTGTCGGCCTCCTTCGACGCCATCACCAGCCTGGTCAGCGATGCGTGGGACGCGATCAAGGATGCCGTCATCAAGGTGCTGAACTCGCCGATCTTCAATGCGCTGCTGCTGATCGCCTCGTTCATCCCCGTGCTGAACGTGGTGGTGCTCGTCATCCAGATCGTCAAGGCGGTCTACATGATCTATCAGGGCATCAAGCACGGCAGCATCGCCATGGTGCTGGGCGGCATCGCGAGCCTTGCCACCGGTGTTGGCAACCTGGGCGCCGCGATGGGTGCATCGGCCAAGTTCGTCGCGACCGCCGGCAAGGTGGCCGACTGGGCCAACGCCGCGGCCAAGACCTACCAGGCCGCCTCGCAGGAGGACTTCGCCGCCGCCTTCTCGATCCTGTCCGAAACCTTCACGGGTACCGATGCCGGCACCGCCTTCGGCCACGCCAGCAATGCCTACTCGGCCTACGAAACGGTCGACAGCGGTGACATGCTCGGCGCCATGAGCATCGGCTCCGGGCTGCTCGGCGATCTGACCACCGGCGACACGGCCGAGTTCTTCGATTCGGTCGATGGGCACACCGAGACGTTCGGCAACATCGTCGAGGCGGTGCGTACGGGGGACTACCGTGCGGCCGCCGACAATCTGATCGCCAACTACGGCGACAACATCGGCCTCGACACCGATCAGCAGGCGCGTGTGGTGCAGATCGCCGGTGCACTCGAGACGGCAGACGGTGCGCGCCACATGATCAAGGACGGCAACTACGCCGGCGCCGCGATGGCGCTGTACGTCTCTGCGGAGCAGTTCGGCATCGGTGACAAGGCAGGCGCGGTCCTGTTCGATGCAGCCGAGACCGTCGCACGGGTGGCGGATCTGGCCATGCTGATAGGTCGCGGCGAGTACGGCGAGGCGGTTGCGCTCGGTGCGGCGATCATGGACGCCGACCCGAGCCCCGAGATGCAGCAGCAGGTCGACAGGCTGGTCGGGCAGGCCGAACGTGTGGAGCGTGTCATCGACGCCATCGACACGGGTGACTACACGGCGGCTCTCGGCATGATCGCCGATGGATTCGGTGCTCCGATGGACCCGAAGACCAAGCAGACGCTAGGCGACCTGCAGACCCGCATCGAGGCGGCCACCGCGCTGGAGGAGGCGGTGGACAATGGCGATGTGGGTGATGCGCTGGCAGCCGTCGAGGCACTGACCGGCACTGAACTGCCGAAGGTGGCCGAAAGGGTCGAAGGGCTGGAGAACGTGGCCGAGCGGGTAGCGGACCTTAAGGAGGCGGTCGAGACCGGGCAGTACGCTCGGGCAGCAGAACGTGCCAGCACCATCGCGGACGGTCTCGGGGACAAGCAGCTGGCGCGGTCGCTGCGCGGCTTGGCCACGCTGCTGGAGCGGCTCGGCTTCCCGCCGGCAGCCTCCGATGCCCGGACAGCCGCGTGAACGCCAGCGGTCGGTGCAGCGGTGCAGATGCTCAAGCAGCGGTGCAGAGGCTCGAGGATGCGATCGAGCGGGTAGCGAACATCGAGGTGTCGATTGGGCGACACCTTTTCAACGTGCGCGACGTGCCGCTTCGCGAGCGAGCACGTCCGGGGCCAGGGTGGCGCTACCCTTGCCCTCGTACCGCTCCCTTTCCTCGTCGGCCTCGGCCATGAGCGCAAGCCAGGAACCACCGCCACCAGCGTCACGGGTCGCCGTGTTCGCATCGGAGAGCGACGCTTGCCGGCCGGTCGCCCGGTAACGCCGTCCGTCCATCACGAAATCCCCTCCCAGCGAGAATCCGAGGTGGCGTTCCACCCGGCCGTCCGCATGGCGGATCTCGAGTGTCAGCCCGTCGTCCAGCATCGTGTAGCGATCGTGCACGATGGCATCGTTCTCGTCCCGTCCGGCCACATCGACGCTGGACCACTCCGAATAGCTCGATCGCACCGTCGAGGACAGGATCCGGTTCTCGCTGAAGGTGGCGAGGCGAGCTCCGCGGCGCTCGATCTCGCCCGATGAGGTCATGACCAGCGCTTCGTACCGGGTGATCGTGGTCGGGCCGCTCGACCAGGCGGTGCTGCTGACGCGGGTGCCCGCGAGGTGCTCGGTGCCCTGCACATCGCGTTCGATCTCGGCGCCGCAGATGGTGGACCAGGTGCCGTTGCCGCGGCGCTCGATTTCGTAGCCGCCACTCCCCGACGCACGCCACCGGGCCCAGCCGGCAGCGACGTCGCTGGTCTGCGGGAATCGCATGTCCAGCGGCGAACTGATCAGGTCCAGAAAAGCAAGCCCACCCTCGAGCAACAGGACGGTGGTCTCGATCATCACCAGTCCGCCCGGTCCGTGGCGGGCCTGGCTGGTGTGAAACGCCGCTGCGATATCGGCGGGTGCGATACGCCGAGCAATGTCCTCCACCAATGCCACTGCCGCGCCATCGGTGGCGATTCCGAACAGGGCGTCGTCGAGCGCCGTCGCATCGGTCACCGGAGGACGGGTGCCGGGGACAGGAAGATCGATGATGGTGCGCATGATCGGGAATCCTTGCAGTGTCTGAACGTCGATCCCGGCGTGGCCGGGCGTCGATCAGGAGCGCGGCAGCTCCGTGAAGCGCATGTGCCGCATCAGCAGGCGTGTCCCTTCATCGACGCGTCGCTCCTCGATACGCATCGCACCGAAGCCGAACACCGTGCCGATCGTGCCGTCGACGCCGATCTCGTTGCGCGCCTCCAGCGCCGCGATGGTCGCGTCGGGCAGCACGAACTCACCGTTCTCGGGCAGGGCGCAGAGGATCGAATTGGTGAGCACGTCGGCGGCGTTGACCACGATCAGCAGGAACGGCCGCTCGTCGCTGCCCTGTTCGAGCGACGTCCCCCAGCGGTAGACGGTGTCGGTGGAGACGCCGGTCAGCGCCGGCGGGGAAAGCAGGGACGGTGCGCGCTCGACGGTGGGGAACGACGTCGCGGCGATGGCGGGAAAGCTGTTCGGGTCGGAGTCTCCCCCCGGAATGTCGAGCACGAGCTCCCCCGACGGGGCTGCGACGGTACCGCGGCCCAGACGGTAGACGAACGTGCCGTCCGGTCGGGCCGAGCGTTCGACACCGGCGTAGGTACCGTTCGCATCCGTGAGGGTCAGCACCTCGCCCGCGTCGAGCCCGGCGGCGCCGTCGATGATCGCACCCAGTGTGTCGGACTCGAGCAGGCAGGTGCCGGCAGCGGGCATCAACTGGGCCCGAACGGTCTCCAGCGTCGAGGTGTCCCCGTCCTGAAGCGCAAGAAATGCGGCCGAAGCCGCGGGGACCGTCGCCGGAGAGCGCGAGGCGAGGCGAACGACGCCCAGACGGTTCGACACGACGGCGGCCTCCGGGTCGGCATTCTCGCCCGAACCGTCGCGCGAAACCTCGTTCGCATCGTCGTCGCTGCAGGCGGTGATGGCCACGGCCATCGCGACGGCCAGGACGAGCGGGGTGAAGCGTGGTGAGTCGTGCATGGGGTGGGCTCTCCGTTTCGGTGCTCGCTTCGCCGCGAGCCGACGTGAGCCAGCTTACAAGTGCGGACCCGCCGATGCAGGCCCTTGGGTGCAAGTCTAGGGTTTATCCTACTGTCGCGGCAGGTTTCACGGTGGTAGCGTGATCGGCATCAGGGAACGGCCGTCAACCTCAACGGAGAATGCGCTATGAGTCTTTCAGTCGGATCTCAGCGCCAGGCGGTGAGCAGTTGGACATTCGCCCGGAACGGCCTGCAGGATGCAGCGGCGAAGGATCGGCGCAGCGACGGCACGCCGCAGGCGTTCGCCGTACGGCATGAATCCATGGGCGGTGACGGGGGGCCGAGCGCGATGCTGCTGGCCCGCGAGCAGGCGGCGCGGAGCTTCTGGGAGGTGCGCGCGCTCGAAGTCATCGAGGCGGTCGGGTCGGCTGCCGCCCCGCCGGGCCTGAACGAGCAGGAGCGATACGACTTCTACGCCGCGACATCCGAAGGGCAGGCCATCCTCGCGGTGGAAGGCGACCTCTACTCGAGCAACGAGAACACCCGGGCGCTTCTTGTCGCCCGTACGCAATACCTGCGCGCCGAGGGAGGGGCGGAACTGTTCAACGACCTGACGCCGAGGCGCGCAGGGCTGTCGGGCGAGGCACTTGCGACCTACGATGCCGAGGTGGAGCAGGTGATGAACGAGCTGCGCACCGAGGCCTACTATACCGAGGGTGGAGCGGCGCATCCGGACGCCGAGCCCGATGAATCGTTGCTGTACGTGCTCGCCGCTCAGGTCGTCGAGACCCACGGTGGCGATACCGAGCGTCTGGACACGCTGCTCGGTGACGTCAACGACTGGATCCTTTCGATAGACAATGCCGACGGCGTGTCGGCCGGCGGCGGCACGTCGGCCGGCTGGTACTCCGGCAACGGCGAAACCGCGACGATGCAGCTGTCGCTCCGCTCCTTCGTCAACCAGTTCTCCGATCCCGACGGCTACTACGACACGCTCACGCACGAGCTCGCGCACGCCCTGGACATCACCGACGGTTCGGCCGACGGCGTGCCGATCGGGATGACGGCAGCGGATGCCACGATCCTGCGCGAAGAGCGTGCACGGCTGTTCGAACTCGCCTATCCGGGTCAGGTGCTCGATACCAGTCGACAGCAGGACACATCGACGATCGTCGACAACAGCGGGCTGACGGACTACGGCTTCACCAACGAGCGGGAGTTCTGGGCCGAGGCGACGGAGCTCTTCCTCGGTTCCGATCGGGGGCGGGAGGAGTTGCTGGCGGCCTCGCCCGACATCTACGACGTATTGCGACGCTACTACGATCGCCCCGACCTGCCGGCTGCGGCCGGTGAAACCGAGCTTGACGATCCGACGCTGCTCGGCAGTCACGCAGCCAGCGGCGAGTACCGCGATATCGATGGAGCGCTCTTCATCGACGGGCCGAACGTGTTCGACGTCAACCAGGGACAGATCGCCGATTGCTACTTCCTGGCCGGGCTCGCCAGTCTTGCTCATGGCAATCCCGAAACGCTGCGTGACATGATCACCGACAACGGTGACGGTACCTACACGGTACATTTCGGCGGTGAGGCCGGCGATGTCACGATCGACGACGACTTCCCGGTCGACAGCCGTGGGCGCCCGCTCTACGCCGGCACGGGTGAGGCGGACAATCCCGAACTCTGGGTCGCGGTGATCGAGAAGGCGTACGCGCAGACACAGGGCGGCTACGAGGACATCGAATATGGCCGCGCGAACGAGGCGATCGCCGAGATCACCGGACATGACGACTTCACGCTCGGCGCCCCCTCCACGTTCACACCCGAACAGATCCGGACCGCCATCGCCGAGGGACGCTCGGTGACGGTCAGTTCCTACAGCGGCGCGATCGGTGACAAGAAGCGGACCGAGAACGGTATCGTCTCCAATCACGCCTATGTCGTGCTGGGGGTGCGGGAGCGCAACGGGATGACCGAGGTGCAGGTGTACAATCCCTGGGGCCACACCGAAGCCGGTAACGATGGCAACGACGACGGCGCCTTCTGGATGAGCCTGGAGGACTTCAATACCAGCTTCCGCGAAGTCCAGATGATGGATACGCCGCTGCCCGAGGCGGCCTGAGAGTCGAACGGCGAAGCGATTCGATTTTTCGGTGACCGGGCCGAGCGAACCGCCGTAGCCCATGAGCCGATGATGATCCGAACGGGGTGCGACGAATGGAAACGGATGCGATGAAGGGCTGCACGCGAAGAATCCTGCTGAGTGTGCTTCTCGTTGCAGCCGCAGCGCTCGGAACGGGCTGCTCGGAGGGCGATGACGACGACGAAGAGGTGCCGACGGTGAATGAAGGGGGGACGGAAGCGATGCTCGATCCTGACGGGCTGCTCGCCTCGCTCGCCTTTGTCACGTCCGAGGACGATGCACGCTATCGCTGTCTGCTCGATCGTCTGGATGCGCAAGCGGGGGCGGCAGGGTTCGAGGCGTTCCGTCCGGTCGACGATCGTGGTGATGTGCTGAAGTCCTGGTGCGCGGCGTCGGGCGAGGATGGCAATGCCTGCATGCGCGGTCTCGTCCTCGGGTTGCGAGATCGTGGCAATCGAGGGACGGCGGTGTGGGCCTACCGCGAGCGAACGCAGGCCACGGTCGAGGAGTACGGTTATCGCGTCGGCCACAACCCGGCAGCGAACGCCGCGTCGGTCTGGGCATTGGATTTCGAACGGACACGAGGTAGCGCAGACGGTTTCGTCGCTCGCTACGTCCCGTTCGACGGCGATGAGCGCGACTACGAGCGCGACATTCTCGTGGGCGAGCGAGGAACCTATCGAATCGAGGGACGGGGTGTCGACGATGTGGTCGCCACGCTCCGGCCGGAAAGCTCCCCCGCTCTGCTGCTCGCCACGCTCGTCGAATCGCCCGCACGCTTCGGGCAGACGCTCGGTGAGCGCAGCGATGCGCTGCTCGCCGAGTACGACCGCGAGCTGTCGGCGCGCGAGGGTCTCGACGAGGCGACGCGGCTGTCGGTGCTGGCACGCGCACGCGAAGAGATCGGCATAGACCGAACGGCCGTGGACGAGAACGCCGAGGCGATGCACGCGCTGCTGCGCGATGCGCTGATCGGCGAGGATTGCGGCTGACCCCGAGCGCGTGCCGGAGTCAGGCGGAAGGCTCTATCCGATCAATCGGTCCAGGTGAAGTAGCTGTCGAATGACCAGTATTCGTAGCCAGGACCGGGTCCCGGACCGAAGCTGAAACTCTGCGGAATCACGAGATCGCCTTGCGAATCCGACCTTTGCACTCGCACCGATCGGCCCTGTTCGTCGTTCACGTCGAGAAAGGTCGTTTCTCCCCGCCATTCGACCAGCATCAGCGAGGGGAGTCCGCCACCGGACAGGACGTTCTGTGAAAGCGCAAGTTCGTCACCGTTCAGAACCATCAGGTAGCGACCGTCCGGTGACCATTCCGGACGGCCGACCAGCATGTCCTGCTGCGTGTCGGCCACGCTGGCCGATTCGCGAGTGGCGATATCCAGGACGAACGTGCGGTAGGGGGTGACATCGCGATCCCACAGGTCGTAGGCGATGGATGCCCCATCGGGGCGGACGGCGATCTTGCCGATCCACGCCTTGTCGCTGGTACTGACACGGAAGGCGTCCTCGTAGGTCAGCGAGCCTTTCTGGGCAAGCACCAGCACCGCGCCCTCCGACGTCCGCTGGATTCCGTAGGCAAGGCGATTGTCGGGCGTCCAGTCGTATCGGATGGCGCCTGCCTGCTCGAACGGTAGCCGCCGCTCGTCGAGAAGGTCCCCGGATGACGTGTACAACCGGAGCAGGCGATCGCTGTCATAGGCCGGATTCGCCTGCACCTCGATGGCGAACATCGAGCCGTCCGGTGACAGCATCGGCGCCTTGGAAATCGTGACACCGAACGTGAGCAGCCGCTCGCCTTGCCCGGAGGCATCGGCATGTTCGACGCAGGACAACTTCCCGATAGACGACGGTGGGCCATCGTCAACACAATCGTTGACCCCGTACATCAGCGATGGGCTCAGCTTCGAACCACCGATCAGGAACTTGGCGGACCTGAGATACCTTTCCGTGTCGATCCTGTTGTCGGGGCGTACGGAGGAACGGACGCTGGCAATGCCCGTGTCGGCGGAGATCGAGAAGACCACGCCGAGTCGTTCCGATACGATGCCCGACGTTGCACGAAGGGTCCCGCCAATCGCTGGATCCTGTCGTTCGATCTCGTCATTTGCCGGCTCGCCGCCAGCCCCTTCGCTGGAACACGAGGCGGTGAAACCAAGCACGACGGACAGAAGCCCCAGGCGCAAGGCATTCGTCGACAGAAGGCTTTCCGGCTTGATTGACATGAAGTGGGAAGTCAGGTTGGCCAATGGCCGGGATGGCCATCGTGCCTGCGGACCACCGGGTGTCGAGAATGACGACCTTGACGATCCAGCAAGATCTACGTGACAGGCTTGCGCAGGCGAGCGAATGCTCATGATGCCACGCTCGGTTGCCGGCGACCTTCGTTCTGGAGCGCTTTCGTCGTGGTCCGGTGTCATGCCAGGTGGCGCAACGGGCAGAACAGTGTCTTGGAAGAGATTCAGTGCGGGCGAACACCCTGCAAGTCTAGGGTTTTTTCTCTATCTGGCCGAGCGGTGGATGCGTACTGTTGCACGGTGTCGGTCGAGCGCCGAGTTCGGCCCACGAGCCCCCGAATACACCGAGACGAGGAAAGGATCATGAGTGAAGTAGGAGCGACACAGGGCAGCGCACTGACTGCCATGCAGTTGCTGAACACGCTGGACACGTCTTCCGATGCGACATCGGTACTCGAAGCCGCTGACCAGCTGATCACCGAGTTCGGTGCGGACAACGTGTCCGGTGCGTATCAGAACATGACGCTTGCGAAGTTCATCGCCGCACTCAAGTCCCTGATCGGCGACAACCCCTCGCTGAGCGAGCCGGTGAAGGAGCTGGCATACGCGAAGGTCGATTCCACGGCGTCCGATGTCGTGGCGGACACGACTCCGGGTGCAACCGATGCCGTCGCCGGCGGTCCTCTCGATGAGGCTGCGCAGAGCGATGTCGATGCCATGATGCAACGGATCATGATGGATACGGCGGATCGCAATGACGAAGACAGCGGTGCCGGGTCGACGGAAGGCAAGAAGAGCAAGCAAGGGGGCGAAGCGGGCGGTGGAAATTGGCTCGAGAATCTTGCTCAAGGTCTCGCAGAAGCTCAATCACTGTGGCTCGACAAGGCTCAGGGGCATCTCGAGACCATGAAAACCGAGGCGGGTAGTGACGATTCCAAGCTCTTTACGGAAGCCCAATCGAAGTACTCCGCTGCCATGCAGATGTTCAGCATGACTGCCGCAGCGGCCTCCACCTCCATCAAGAGCGTCGGAGAGGGTCTCGCGGGTATCGCACGCAAGCAGTAGGGCACACCTGACGGTATCGTCAGCGCTCGATACGGACACCGGTCGACGGTTCGTCGGCGGGTGTCCGCATCTTCGACGCCGACTACCGGCTCTACGACAGCTGTTTCACCTGGACCGATCGAGGGCGCTGGACCGGGTCGATCCGGCGTCGCTCGGCCGCGCCAGCACCTGCACTCCGCCGGCCGCCACTCCCAGCAGCAACTCCTCGCCGTCCACCTCCAGCAGCACCACCCGCTCCCGTGCGCCCACCGGCACGCTCTGCAGTACCCGCAGCCGTCCGCCCTTGCCGCCGATCGCCACCGCACCGCTCTTCGCCAGCAGCTTGAGCGCCAGCCAGGCCAGTACCAGCACGAAGGCGAGGGCGAACAGCGTGATCAGCAGCGTAACCGGAAAGCCGCTGGCGGTGTCCTCGTTCATGCGCCCTCCAGCGCGTCGGGTGCTCGAAGCGAGGCCCAGCTCTCGCTTTCCCGGGGGTAGTCGGTCAGATCCTCGCCCGGTGGCTCGCCGGGCGGCTCGACGTCGGTCCAGAGCGGCACCTCGCCACGATCTCGCGCGATGGTTTCCCGGGTGCGGGTAGCCCACAGGATCACCTCGGCGACGACGTCGAACAGCGCGCGTGGCACCGCATCGCCTTCCTCCACGTCGGCCAGCAGCGTGCGCGCCAGGCGTTCGTTGCGCAGCACCGGGACGTGCCGTTCGCCGGCGGCATCGCGCATCGCCTGCGCCGCGCCATCACGGCCCATGGCGGTGACGATCGGTACCGGTCGGGTGTCGCGCTCGTACAGGATCGCGACCGCCACATGGGTCGGGTTGACCACCAGCACGGTGGCCGAGCGTGCGGCGTCAGAGGCGCTTTCCTCGGCGAACTCCTTGTGCATCTGGCGGCGTTGGCCCTTCACCATCGGGTCGCCCTCGCTGTCCTTGCTCTCCTGGCGGATGTCGCGGATGCTCATGCGCATCTTCCTGGCGTAACTGTGCTGCTGGTAAGCGGTATCCAGCGCCATGATCAACAGGAAGATCCCGAGGGTCCAGCCGAAGATGCGCAGCAACAGCGCACCGGTCGCGTCCACCAGCGCGCCGGGCCCGTTGGCCGGCAACCAGGCGAGTTCGTCGATCGCGTTGCTCACGATCAGCCACAGCACGGTGAACAGGATCGCGGTCTTGGCGATGCTCTTCAGCACCTCGACGAGGTTGTCGAGACTGAACATGCGCTTGATGCCGGAGACCGGACTGACGTTCTCCAGGTTCGGCTTCACCTTCTCCAGCGCCAGGATAGGACCGGTCTGCAGGAACTCGACCAGCATTCCGAAGGCGGCGATCGGTAGCAGCAGGATGGCCGAGAGGGTCAGGAACGTCGCGATCGCCTCCCCGCCGAGTTCGGCCACGGCCACGTCGAATCGCTGGCCGGGCGCCTCCATCGCCGCGAGGGTGAGCCCGGCTACACGCTCCGTACCCGCCACCATCGCCAGCGCGAACAGCGCCATCATGAAGGCCAGACCGAGCGTGTTGGTCAGATCGCGGCTCTTGGCGACATCGCCACGCTTGCGCGCGTCGCGCAGTCGCTTCGGCGTCGCGTTCTCCGTCTTGTCCCCGCTGGGTTCCTGATCAGCCATCCTGCCTCCGTCGCGGTCATGACGGTACCGAAAAGTCGGCCGCCTCGCTGCGGAGCGCACGATCGCTCCCGGTTGCGGACCCGATCGCGGACCCGGGCATCGCGACCCCGCCGCGGAACGATAGCGTGTCCGTTCGCAGCCTGATGGCAGCATCCCTTCGAGGTCGTGGCGGGCACTTCATTGCCGAGATCTTGACAGGGGTGTGCTCAGCCGGTATTCCTAACGGGCGACAATGATCCTCGGCAGTCTTTCGTCGCATAGTGCGCGGGTGTCGCGATTCGGTTCGAGCGTGAAGCGGAACAGTCAGGGATGAGCGGCGGAAGATGATGTGGAGCACCAGTCGGGCGGACATCGCGGCGCCCTCCGGCCCGTCGCGAAGGTGGTCGCGAAACCGTCTCCGGAGCGGATGCGCGTGCCCGGCATGAACCTCCAGACCTATCTCCAGGATGCAGGCGAGCCTCCGGGCGGCTGGCTGTCCCGCTCGTCGGATATCCTGCTCGCCGCACTGATCGTCGCCATCATCGCGTTGATGATCCTGCCGTTGCCGCGGTTGGTGATCGATGCGCTGGTGGCGGTCAACATCGCGATGGGGCTGATGCTGGTGCTGATGGGCATCTACATCGCCAACGCGCTCCAGTTCTCGGCATTTCCGAGCGTATTGCTGATCAGCACGTTGTTTCGGCTGGCGCTGTCGGTCGCCACCACGCGCATGATCCTGCTGCACGGCGACGCCGGCAACATCATCGACACGTTCGGCAAGCTCGTCGCCGGCGGCAACCTGGTGGTGGGCCTGGTGGTCTTCCTGATCATCACGCTGGTGCAGTTCCTGGTCATCGCCAAGGGCGCCGAGCGAGTTGCCGAAGTCGGTGCGCGATTCACGCTGGACGCCATGCCGGGCAAGCAGCTGTCGATCGATTCGGACCTGAGAAGCGGCCTGATCGACAAGATGGAGGCGCGCGACAAGCGTCGCGAGCTGGAGCTGGAGAGCAAGCTGCACGGCAGCATGGATGGCGCCATGAAGTTCGTGAAGGGCGACGCCATCGCCGGCATCGTCATCATCGTGGTGAACCTGCTCGGCGGCCTCGCCATCGGCGTGTTCCAGCTCCAGATGTCGGCCGGTGCCGCGATGCAGAAATACTCGATCCTGACGATCGGCGACGGTCTGGTCGCCCAGATTCCGGCATTGCTCGGCGCCATGGCCGCCGGCCTGATCGTGACCCGCGCGACCGACACGCGCGCCGATCGCCACCTCGGAGATTCGATCCAGAAGCAGTTCTCGGCCATTCCCCGCGTCATGCTGGTCGCCGGCGGCATCTGCATCCTGATGGCCCTGGTGCCCGGGTTTCCGTCGACCGTCTTCGTGATCCTCGGCGTGCTGCTGGCGGCTTCCGGTGCCGTACGCGTACCGGCCTTGCGCAGCCACTTCGATCGGTTGTCGTCGTCCGGCAACTTCAATGCGGTGATGGACGGCAAGGCTGCCACTCGCAAGCGTGTCACGCCCGCACAGGCCGGTCCGGTGCAGCAGGCGGTACCGCTGCTGCTGGAACTGCCGCCCAGCTTCGGCGCGGCCGGTCGGCAGGAGGCGTTGCGCGACGCCGTGACCGCTTGCGTGGACAGCTACCAGCTGCGCTCCGGCGTGGCCATGCCGGAGGTGCGAATCCATTTTCGCAACGATGGCGTCGCCCACTGGGCGCTGCACGCCTTCGAGGTGCCGGTCGCGCAGGGTCCGGTCGATGCGAAGGTCACGGTCGAACGCCTGGTTGTCGAAGTGGATGCGGCGCTGCGACGCAACGGCACCCTGTTCCTGGGCCTGCAGGAGACCGGACAGCTGCTCGCCATCGCCAGCGTGACCTACCCGGACATCGTCAAGGAGGTGGTGCGTGCGGTCCCGATGCAGAATCTGGCGGCCATTCTCAGGAACCTGGTGGACGAAGAGGTCTCGATCCGGAATCTGCGAGGCATCCTCGAGGGGTTGCTGCAGGCCGCCACGCACGAGAAGGACCTGAACAACCTGACCGAGTTCGCACGCATGTCGCTGTCGCGCCAGATCAGCCACCGGGTGGCACCGGACGGCGAACTGCGCGCGATCGGACTGTCGCCGGCGCTCGAGGAGATGCTGACAAGACAACTGCGATCCGCGGGCGGCCTGACCCAGCTTTCCCTGGATCCGGACACCGTGATGGAACTGCGCCGTCGCGTGCGCGATGCGGTGAAGCGGGTCGAACCGGTAGCCGTGGTCACCAGCGTGCAATTGCGTCGCCACGTGCGCTCCTTGCTCTCGGCACAGCTGTTCGACCTTCCCGTCCTGTCCTTCAACGAACTCGCCCCGACCGTGAACCTGGATATCGCCCATCAAATCGAGACCATCGAGTCCGTACCGCTGGCCAGCGTGAAATGACGGCGTCGATTCAGGCGCACCCGGCACGCGCTTTCCTGCAACGTTCCGCCGCGGGGCTCGCGTTGCTCTGCTCGCTCCTGGGCACGACGATGACGGTGCTCGCGGCCGAGGTCCCGGACTTCGATCAACGGGTGACACTGGCGGCCCGTGAACAGCCGGTCGGGCGTTTTCTCGAGGAGCTGCTGGGCCAGGTCGGCGTTCCGGCGCGTATCGACGACGCCGTGCGCGGCACGGTCAACGGTGACTTCGACGGTGCGGCCAGCCGCATCTTCACCGAGATCGCGGGTTCCTTCCAGCTGACGATGTACTACGACGGGGCGGTCGCCTGGGTGTTTCCGGCCAATGACGTGGTTCGCGATCTCGTGCCGGTGCGCGGCCAGCGGGCGACGGCGGTGCTGACCAGCGCCGAGTCGCTCGGCATGACGGACGAACGCAACCGCGTCGAGAAGTCCGATGTCGGGCTGGTGGTCACCGGCACACCGCGCTTCGTCGAACAGGTGCGCGATCTGGCTACCGCGGTCGACAGCGGCGGCAACGATGGCGCGCCATCGGTCGCGGCGTCCGATCTTTCGTCCGAGGCGGTCATGCGCGTCTTCAGGCTGCGCTACGCCTGGGCCGGCGACGTCGGCATCGTGGTCGGCAACGAGGAGGTCCTGCTGCCCGGCGTGGCGAGCCTGCTGCGCGAGCTGATCGAGCCGGGTGCGGTGCGCGGCGGAACGACAAGGTCGGCGCATCGCCGCGATGAAGGCTCTCTCGACGGCCTGCGCGGAGAGGGACTGCAGGCCATCGACAGATCCGCGGATGCGATAGCACCGGCCACGACCGCCGCGCTGCCCGGTGCGCCGGATGCGGGGAGCACGCGCGACACGCGCATCGTGGCCGATACGCTGAGCAATTCGGTGGTGGTGCGCGATCGGGCCGACCGGATGGACGACTACGAGTCGCTCATCGCCTCGCTCGACGTGGAGCCGGAGATGATCGAGATCGAGGCCACGATCATCGATCTGAACACCGACCGGTTGCGCGATCTGGGCATCGACTGGCGCCTGCAGGGCGATGACGTCGATGTGGCGTTCGGCGGCGGTACCGGCGGTGTGGAAGGTCTGGTGCAGGGCGGTGACGCTTCGCCCACGTCGCGGGGCGGTGCGGTATCGCTCGTGCTGGGTGACAGCACGCGGTTCCTGTCGCGCATCCGTGCGCTGGAAGAGCAGGGGGCGGCGCGGGTCGTGTCCAAACCGCACGTGATGACCTTGTCCAATGTCGAGGCGCTGCTGGACACGACGTCCACGTTCTTCGTGCGCGTGGAGGGTCAGGAAGAGGTCGATCTGTTCGATGTCTCGGTCGGCACCACGCTGCGCGTCACACCGCACGTGTTCGAGAGCGTGACGGGCACCCGAATCAAGTTGCGCGTCAGCATCGAGGACGGATCGACCACCGACCGGTCGGTCGACCGGATCCCGGTGATCGAACGATCGACGATCACCACCCAGGCGCTGGTCGACGAAGATGAAAGCTTGCTGATCGGTGGTCTGGTGCGGGAAATCGACAGCAACAGCGTCTCGAAGGTACCGGTGCTCGGCAGTCTCCCGATCGTCGGCGGACTGTTCCGCAACACCTCGCAGGGCAGCAGCCGGACCGAGCGCATGTTCCTGATCACGCCACGGGTCAACTTGCGAGCGCGTGAAGGCCTGCGCTACAGCGTGCCGTACACCAGCGGCGATCAGGCCGACATCATCCGCTCGGCGCCGTCGCGACTGGACCCGGCGCTCGCCGGTATCGCGGCACGCGACGACGCCCGGCCGCTTCGTGCGGAACTGCCGCCGAACGGTGGTGATCTGCAACTCGTGCCCGATGGTCAGACCCGACAGATCAGCCCGGGAACCCGTTCGCGGCCCCTGCCTTCCCTGCGTGAACTTTCGCCACGCGAACGCCTCTGGCTCGATTCTCCTGCCCGGCAGGCGCCGCGCGACATCCGCATGCCCGCCTCGTCCGATGACGAAGCCGGTCGCTGGCAGGAAGTCGCCGCCCCTTCAGCCGTGACGGCACGCGTACCGTCTTCGGATCTCCTGCCGCCCGCGGTCGTGCCGGCATCGATGTCGCGGGACGCCGCCGGCGACGCAGCGGACGACGATGGCTGGCAGGAGATCGGGCGATGAACGGCGCCAGGCGAAATCCCCTGCCGGCGCGTCCGACTCGCCGTCCGCGCCGCCCTTCGGCAACCGTCGGGCAGGATCCGGCGGTGCCGTTGCCCGCACACGACAGCGACCGGGCGGCCCTGCCGGCATCTGCACCCTCGGCGCGCTACTCGCTCAGCGTCGCGTCGGGCCTGCAGAGCGGTGCGCGCCTGCTGCTCCGCCCGGGCCGCGTCCTCACCGTCGGCCAGGGCGTTGCCGAGGATGTCCGTCTGCGCGATCCGTGCGCGGCGGGCGCACGAATCTCGCTCGTGGTGGACGAAACGGGTGTCAGCGTGCGTTCGGTCGCGGGTGCGGTGCGGGTGCAGGATCGTCCGCTCGATGCGGGGCAGTCGATACGACTCGTTCCCGGCCAGTCGCTGTCGCTGGGAGAGGTGTCGTTGTGCATCGACCTGCAGTGCGCACAGCCGGCCGAACCGGCCGGGACCGGGCTTCCGCCACCGGAACGTGAACCCGAGGCGTCGCGACCGCCCCGATCCGACGTTCATCCCGCGATCGTGCCCGTCGCGCCGGGTGGTGCGCGCTCGACGGCGCGGTTCGGGGCACTGGCGCTGGGCGTGCTGGCGCTCGGGTCGGCCTGGTGGTTCGGCTCGCGGACGTTGACGTCCGAACGTATCGCACCGGTACCGGTCGCCTTGCTGTTGCAGGGATCGAAATTTTCCGGCTTGAACGTGAACGATGACGGCCATCGCGTGACGGTCGACGGAGTGGTGTCCGATCGTGCCGCCCTGGCGGAGCTGGACGCGTTGCTCGTCGGCGCAGAGCCGGATGTACTGAACCGTGTCGAGACCGACGAATCGGTGGCCACGCAGGTGCTGGACGTGCTGCGTGTCAACGGAGCCGAGGCCGAACTCGTCGCGTCGGATGCGGGAGACGTCGTGGCCACCACCACGCTGCCGGCATCACGCGATCTGCAAGGGCTTGCGGAGCTGGTGAGGCAGGACATCCCCGCGCTCGCCACGCTGACGTTGAACAACGATCCCCCGAAGGCGGTCGTCGATGCGACTGCCCGTCTCGATGCCGGCAAGCGTGTGGCCATGGTGGTGTCGGCCAACCCGGCTCACGTGGTCACCGATGACCGGTCGCGTTACTTCGTCGGTTCGTTGCTGCCGTCCGGGCACCGGATCATGGCGATTGCCGACAATCGTGTATCGCTGGAACTCGATGGCGTACGCACCCTGCTCGAATTCTGAGCATCCCTCTCACCTCTTCCCTTTCACACGCTACGGCGAAGGAGCTTTCAAATGATCGAGACGACGCAACTGCCGACCATCATTCCGACCAGCAACGGCACCGGCCGGGGCCGCAGTCCCGACAGCAGCTGGTTCGAAGTGATGGCCGAGGCCTGGGGAGAGGCGCTGGACAATCAGGCAAACCGGCTGATCTCCCGTGCCGAGACGCTCAACGACGGCAACGAGTCGCCGCAGGCGGTCACGATGCTGACGGCCGAGTCGCTGCGCATGCAATTCCTGTCCAACAGTTCGCACACGGCGCTCACCAGCATGGGCTCCGCGCTCGAGACCATGGCGCGCAAGCAGTGATGCGTCCGATCTGCTGCTTGTCGGGAGGCTCGTGATCATGGAAAGCGTGATGGCACCGGCGACGGCCGCGAGCGTCGCCACGGCCGGTGCCGGATCGGCATCGCCCACGGTCATGGAAGCAGGCTACGGCGCGAACCTGGGATCGGATGCGACGAGCTTCGCCGGCAGCCTGGAACGGGCCGCCGCCACCAACCGTGTCGCCGAACCGTCAGCCGCCGCCAAGGCGTTGTTGGCGCCGCTGGACTTCATCGACAATGAAGCGGCCAGCCTGGTCGAGTACGCACAGAGCGCGGTCGCGTCGGACAACGAACTCACCCCCGGCGAGATCGTGATGCTGACGACACGCAGTCAGGAGTTCATGTTCCACGCCCAGTTGACCGCCAATGTGGCGAACCGTACCGCCGAAGGGCTGCAGCAGCTGTTCAGACAACAGAGCTGATGCGCATGGACTCGATCCTTCATCCATCGATCGGCGCGAACCGGGTGTTCGTTGCCTGCGCCTTGCTGCTGCTCGCCGGGTGTAGCGAGCAGGCGCTGTATTCGAGTCTGGACGAGCGCGAAGCGAACGAGATGGTCGCGACGCTCAACGGGGCGGGATTGTCCGCCAGCAAGCGAGGCGATGTCGCCGGCGGTTTCTCGGTCTCGACCGCCGGTTCCGGCTTCGGCGAGGCGGTGGAGATCTTGCGGCGCAACGGCTTGCCGCGCGAGCGCTACGAATCGATTGGCGACGTGTTCGCGAGGGAGGGGTTCGTGTCGTCGCCGCTCGAGGAGCGGGCACGCCTGAACTTTGCGCTGTCGCAGGAGATCGCCCACACGATCTCGAGCATCGACGGGGTGCTCATGGCGCGTGTGCACCTCGCCGTTCCGCAACGAGACGAGCTGGACGATACGGTGGCGCCAGCCAGTGCGTCGGTGTTCGTCAAGCATCGGAACTCGGTGGACCTGAGCGGTAGCGTCGGATCGATCAAGGCGCTCGTCGTGAACGGTATCGAGAACCTGCCGTACGAGAATGTCACCGTTGCGCTGTTTCCCAGCGCATCGACACCCGTCTACGGGCAGGCCGGGAGCACGCCCCCCGGGCAAGCTCCCGTTGCGCCGCTGACGTCGGAAACCGCCTTGGCGGCGGTGGCCCCTTTCGCGGGGCCGCTGTCGGCATTGGTGCTGCTGCTGGCGGGCGGTGTCTGCGTCTGGTTCGGATGGTTCCGGGGCCGTGGCACGCGGTCCGTTCCATCCTCTCGGGACCAGAGCGCCGGCAGGGCGCTGGGGGTGCGTGAATCGCAGGGTGGAAAAGGCGGGTCGCTTCGAACGCGTATCGGCAGGGACACGTGATGGAGCCCGCTCCGCCGTCGCCCACCGAACGACGTCTGTTGCGCGCGGAAGCTGCGCGCACGTTGCTCGGGCTGCACACCGCGCAAGCCTTGGCAGAACCCGAGCGCTGGAGCTGGGAGGTGCTGGATCGCCTGCCCGCCTGGTGCCTTTTCGATCGCGAGCGGCGCATACGCCTGCAGCGGGTCGCCGGCGCGTTGCTGATGGGGCCGGAGTTGCGGTTGTGGATCGACCGCGATCATCTGCTCGAAGCGGGGCGGCTCCTGGATGAGCCGGTCCTCGACGCCGTGCTGGTGCGGGCCGATGCGCTGGCAGCGCTGCTGGTCGCGAGTGATGATTCGAGCGCCACCGCCACCCGGCCGCCTGCGGACGAGACTGTCGGGGCACTCGAGGCGCGCTTCATGGCGGCGGGTGCCGCTGTGCTGGTGGCCACGCTGCACGAGAGTCTTCCGCTGGGCGCGCTGGCCGACTCGCTCGGACCACGCGCCGGCCATTTGCCCGAGAGCACTGCACGCCATGTGCTCCTAGAGGCGGAACGTCTGATCTTCGACCATTGCCCGGTCCTGTCGGAGGCCGCATGACGCTGTTGTCGCTTTTTCGGGGTGATCACGGCCTGCTTGCCAGCGAGCGTCTGGTGTTCGGGGCCGAGGAAATCGAGGCGCTGCACGACGCCATCGCGATGTCGGAGCGACTGGAACAGCGGCTGCACGCAGAAGACGACAGGCTGGTCCAGGCTTTCGAAGAGGCCAGCGAACGAGGTTACGCGGCGGGGCTGGTCGCCGGGACGGTCGCGGCCGAGGCCCGCGTGACCGAGCAACTGGAATCGTTGCTCGACGAGCAACGGCGTGCCATCGGCAACCAGCGTGAGCAATGCAGCTTCATCGCGCTGGAGATCGTGCGCCGATTGGCCGGCGGGGTGGCCGACGGCGACTGGTTGGTCGGGCAGGCGCTGCGAGCGGCCGAGGAACTGGTCGAGCAGGCACCGCTGACCTTGCACGTGCATCCCGAACGGGTCGATGCGGTGCGCCTCGCGCTGGAAGGGCATGGCACCCGCATCGACTCGGTCCTCGCCGACGATGCATTGGGGCTCGACGGGTGCGTGCTCGAGTCCCGCATCGGTCGGGTCGATGCGTCGCTCGAGACCCAGCTGGCCAGACTCATCGACGTGCCGCTGATCGACGACACGATGAACGACGACCGCGAGGCCACGTCGGACGGGAGTGCGGCGGACACCGCCTTCGGCCACTCGGGCAGCGATCGATGAACGTGATGCCCGGCAATGAAGGCCTGCGGGCAAGGCTGTCCAGGCAGAGCACGTTGCTGCATACCGGACGCGTGGTGCGAGCACTCGGCACGGCGTTGCAGGTCAGCGGCCTGCCGGCGCGTATCGGGCAGCGCTGCCAGATCGTCGACCGGCGTTCGGGCGTGGCCACGTTCGCCGATGTCGTCGGTATCGAGCACGGCGACGCGGTCCTGGTACCGCTGGGTGGACTGGATGGCATCGCGGTCGATTCCGAGGTCCGCGTCGTCGGGGAGCGAGCCTCGGTCCCGGTCGGCAGCTCCTTGCTGGGGCGTGTGATCGATGGCTTTGCACGCCCGCTCGACGGATGTGCCCTGGAGGCGGATCCGGCGGACGAGGCGATGGCATTGGTGGCCGATGCACCGAATCCGCTGTCGCGTGCTCGCATCGATCAGCCGCTGCAGACCGGTGTGCGCGCGATCGATGGATTGTTGACCGTCGGCATCGGTCAGCGGCTCGGCGTGTTCGCACCGGCAGGGGTCGGCAAGTCGACGTTGCTCGCGATGCTTGCCCGCCATGCGGACTCCGACGTGATCGTGGTGGGTCTGATCGGCGAGCGAGGGCGCGAGGTGCGGGAGTTTCTGGACGATGCGCTCGGCGAACGCACCTTGCGACGTTCGGTGGTGGTGGTCGCGACCTCGGATCGCCCGGCGATGGAACGAATCAATGCCGCACGAACCGCGACCGCGATCGCCGAAGGCTTTCGTGCTCGAGGGCTGAACGTCCTGCTGCTGCTGGACTCGGTGACCCGCTTCGCCCGGGCGCTGCGCGAAGTGGGGCTTGCCACCGGGGAGCCTCCGGTACGCCAGGGCTTTCCGCCGTCGGTGTTCGCCGAGCTGCCTCGTCTGTTCGAACGCGCGGGCAACGCCGCCCAGGGCTCCATCACGGCGTTCTACACGGTGCTCACGGATGATGACGACGGGCTCGATCCGGTGGCCGAGGAGGCACGGTCGATCCTGGACGGGCACATCGTGCTGTCGCGGACGATCGCGGAGTCCGGACGGTTTCCGGCGATCGACGTATCGGCCAGCCTCAGTCGGTTGTTCCCGGCGCTCAACGATGTCGCCGCGCGGCAACGGGCGACTCGACTGCGGGAGCTGCTGGCCAGCTATCGCGACGTCGAATTCCTGCTGCGAATCGGTGAGTACAGCGCCGGTGGCGACGCGCTCGCCGACGAGGCGATCGCGCGTCGCGATGCCGTGATCGCATTTCTTGCCCAATCGTCCGATGACTGCATCGCGCGCAGCGAAACCGATCGGGCCCTTGCCGCAGCCGTCGGTCTCGACGTACCCGTCATCGAGGCGTGGGCAACCTGCCCGCCCGTGCCGGCAACGCTCGACTCGTGAGCTCCCTGATCGAACGACGCAGCCTTGCGCATCTTGTCCGCTGGCGCAAGCGTGCCCTGGAGCAGGTGATGATGGCGCTGGGGGCGGCACGCGAACACGCCATCGAGATGCAGCGCGTTCTCGACGACCAGCTCTCGCTGGTCGATTCGATACGCGGGGAGTTGAACGCGCTGGACGCACGACGCAACCACGCGCAGGGACGGACCGTCGAGGCCTTGAAGCTGTCCGCGGTGCGCCGACGCTGGCTCGTCTTCGATCTTCAGAAGGAGGAGTTCTACCTCGATACGATGGAGAGTGACGTGTCGCGCGCCGACCGGGCGGTACAGGAGCGACTGGCCGAGTGGCGTCGCCTGCGCGCACGACTCGAGGCGTTCGACGCTCTGGGTGCGGAACAGGTCCGCGAAGCCGCGCGCCGTGCGCAGCGCCGCGCAGACGCCGAGGTCGATGATCGGCCGGCACGTACGGGTGCATCGCGCACCGCCTCTGCAACCATCCGGCGAGTCGGCTCATGAGCGTGGAACGTGATCGTCCGGACTGGCGGCCGCCATGGACCTTGCCGAGCGCTATCGGCAACGTGCAGCCGGTTCGTGCGGCGGATCCTGCTGCGAGCAGCGCGTTCGCGCGTTCCCTGCAGCGCGTCGGGCAGAACGATCCGTCCATCGTCGAGGGCAAGCCCGGTGAGCGCGCCGGCACAAGGCGCTCGGGGGAGGACGAGGTGTCGGCGCGTGACCGGCGTTCGACGCAGGACGGCACTCGTGGCGAGCCCGTTCGCGACCGTGCCGCCGACGAGCGTCGCGGGAACGCGCGGTTCGAAGCTCGCCGCTCCGGCCACGAGCAGGCCGGGCGTGAGCGAGCGGTACTGGAGAACGGTCGCGACCGGGACACCGGCAGCCGTTCGGCTTCGTCGCGTCGAGCGCCGGTGGACGATGTCTCCGCCGACGGGAACGGGCACGATCGCTCGTGCAGCGAATCCGTTGCAGAAACCGCGATGCCTCGAACGGTTGCGTCGAAGGGCGAATCCGGATCAGGAGATTCGGGCGAGCATCGGCCAGCTCCCCGGCCGGATCGGACCCCGTTGCCGGTGTCGCCGGTCGTGTTGTCCCCGTCCCCGCAGCCGGTGTCCGTGTCCACCGTCGTCGCCGGTGTTGCCGCCTGCGCGCCCGACGCCTCGTCGTTCGTGCCGGCGCAAGCGACGTCGACGCTTGCACGACTGCTCGCCAGACTCGTTCACCCACCCGCTGCAGCCGATGCACCGTGGCGCCTGCAGCTCGAGACGCGAGATGCCTCGCTCGGTGTCGTGCATCTCGAGCACCGAGCGGAATCGGGTTGGCACATCGCCGTGCAGCCACGTGATCCGGAGGCACGGCGGGCCACCTCCGAGCAACTCGCGGAGCTCGGCGCGGCGCTGCGCGAGCGTGGGCACCGCGTCGCTTCGATCGAGCAGCTGCCCATGGACGATACGGACCGGTGAGCGACGCGATCTCGGCGATGTCCGCCACCGCCAGCGTGGCGCAATCGCTGTTCGGTGAAGCGGGAGGAGGTATCGCCTCGCGCTTGCAGGCGGCGTTGGGGCTCGAGCTGGCACGGGCCCGGACCGATGCGCAATTCGCGGCTGCAGCGGTGGCGTCCGCCTCTTTCGCCAGTTCGGTGGAACGCCGGTCGGCAAGCTCGAGCGTGCGGTCGTCGCTGGCCTCCGAACGGGCCGACGGGGTGCGAGACACCCGCGTCCGGGTAGCGGCGCGCGAACATCAAGGGCATCGCCATGGCGATGCCGATGACGAAGGGCGGCACGGGGCCGTTGCCGGGAACGAGGCGGCAACCTGGCCACGCTGGCAGGTCATGGCGATCGAGCGCGCCCTGCGGGTGGCCGGGGATGCCGCGAGGGATGCGGGCTGCAGCGGCTCGCTGCTGGGGCTGTTGCTGCCGGGCGCACTGGCAGCGAACGGTGGTACCGCATGCGCCTGCACGGATTTCCTGCTGTGCACCTCCTTCGATGGCGATCTGGGTGCGACGCGGCGAGTCTGGGGGTTCGGCTATGCCGACACGGTGCTCGTGGCCACGCTGGACGGTCGTCGGATCGATGCCGGACAGCGGGAGGAGTCATCGTGCATCTGGACCGTCGAGCGATCGGACGTCGTCGACGGTGGGTACCCCTGCGTTTCGATCGTGCAGGGTGGCAGACGCTGTATCGCGCTGATGGTTGCCGACGATCCAGGCGTGCCGCTGCCGGCGTGCTGGCGGTTCGTATCGACATCGGGTCCGCAACCGTGCTGAGCGCGGTTGCAGCCGCACCGGACAAGCTCGTCGAAGCTTCGACGATGGTGGACACGCTGTTGGCGCCTTTCGAGATGTTGGGGGACGCCGTTGCCATCGGCTCGAGCGATGCTCGCGATGTGCTGGGCATGACGGTCGCGCTCCAGCGTCTGGTACGAACCGAGGACGAACCGATCGGCGACTGGCCCGTGCTGCTGATGCGACTGGAAGCGTTGTGCGCCGATGACGATTCCGCCTGCTCGCTGACCGAGTGCAGACTCGAAGGCGGCTATCCGCTGGTTCGCATCGCCGCCTGCCAGCGCGATGTGCAGGCCTACCTGGCCGAACGCGACGATCTCTTCCTGACCTCGCGTACCGTATCCGTCAGCGAGATGGCCACCACGCTGGCGCATGAACTGAATCAGCCTCTCGGTACGCTGTCCAACCTGCTCGGTGGCTTGAAGATCAGGCACGACAGAGGCAATCTGCCACCCGACGTGTTGTCGGGTGCGATCACCGACGCCCGCGATCAGACGCGCTTCGCGCAGAACGTGATTGCCCGCATCCGCGACTTTACCGCCTCGCGTCGTCCCGAGCCGCGCACGCTCGATCTCGTCGATCTGGTGGAACGTTCGGCTGCGCTGCTCGACTGGTTGCTGCGCTCCGCCGGCACCCAGGTGCTGATACGGCGGACGACAACGTCGGTACGGGTGCACGGCGACCGGACCATGCTGCAGCAGGTGCTGATCAACCTGTTGCGCAATGCGGTCGAGGCGATGCGCGATCGAGCCGTGATGACACGCCGGATCGATGTGGTGATCGGCTGCAACGGCGAACGCGCCACGATTGCAATAATCGATCGAGGCTCGGGGATCGCCGGCAGCGAGGCGATGCTGTTCGTGCCGTTCGCATCCGGCAAGCCGGACGGGATGGGCGTGGGGCTGAACATCTGCCGCTCGTTCCTGGAATTGCACCAAGGCAGGCTCTGGCTGACCGGAAACGACGAAGGCGGCTGTACGTCACATATCGAGCTGCCGTTGCAGATGAACGAGGGGAGGGACGGATGAGTCGAGGTAACGTGCACATCGTCGACGACAATGCCGAATTTCGTGCATCGACCGCCTTCCTCGTCGAGGCGCTCGACTACTCCGTGAATGAACATGGCGAAGCCCGTGCCGCACTGCCGAAATTGCTGGATACCGGACAGGTGCAGCCGAGCTGCCTTCTGCTGGACATCCGCATGCCCGGCATGAGCGGACTCGACCTGCACGATGCGCTGGCCGCGCAAGGCTCCGATATCCCGATCATCTACATGACCGGTCATGGCGATGTGCCGCTTGCGGTGGCGGCGATGGGCAAGGGTGCCTTCACCTTCCTGCAGAAGCCGTTGGACGGCGATGAGCTGGCAAGTGCCCTCGAGCAGGCGCTGTCGCCCGAAGTGCAGCGGATGCGAGGTTCTCGTGCCGACCGCGAGACCGTTCGCCGCACGCGCGAGCTGATAGCCGCACTGACGCCTCGCGAATTGCAGGTCGTGCGCGGCATCGTGTCCGACATGAACAATCAAGACATGGCCGGGACGTTTCACCTGGCGATCAAGACGGTCGAGCTGTATCGGTCGCGCGCCTTGAAGAAGCTCGGCGCGCGCAACGCGGCACATCTGGTCAGGCTGGTGATGAGCTGCGATGGACGTTGAATCGATGCCCGCGGTCCTGCCGCATGTACCCCGGGCCGGCACGACGCGTCGCTGGTTCGTCGACGGCGACGTAGGACTCGCCATCGACGTGCCGGAACGTCAGGCGCCGGTATTCGATGCGCTGCAGGACGCGGTGTTGCTCGGCGATCTCGATCCGTTGCTGCAACATGTCGCGCAGCTTTTCGATCGCGATTTCGACTGGGTACCGACGACGGACGAACGCCCCCTGCACGTCAGCGTCATCGGTGGTTCGGATTCACGCATCGCCCTTGCCTTGCCCGAGACGCTGCGGGATCGGCTGCCCGTGCCGGGCGAGCGCGCCCGGGGATCGGCAGCAGACCGGCGCCGACCCGAACGGGCAGCGGGCCCGGAGAACGATACCGACCGGCCCCCGCGACTCGTGGCGCACCGTCAGCTCGCTCGCGTGGTGCTGGACAGCATGCCACTCGATGCCGGTGATCTCGAGCGACTCGGGCCGGGCGCGCTGCTGTTGCTGCCAGCCTCGTTCGAATCGCAGTGGCGAGCCCTTCTCGTGCTGGATGCCTGCGATTCGTTCCGGTTGCCGGTGCTTGTCGACAGAACGTCGGAGGCGGTGCGGGCGCATCCCGGTCCCCCCCGGCATCCGGATGGGGCGAGTCACGAGTGCTGGCTTACCGTGGCGCTCGTTTCGCCGGTCGAGATCGCGCTGGATCGTTGGTCGAGCGACTCGCAAGCGGGTTGCGATCTTGCCGATGGTGCAGCGATGGTGATCGAGACCGCGGGCGATGCTCCGGACCAGGCCGTGCGCCGGTGCTCCGGGCTTGCAGGCAGGCTGATCACGCTCGGGCGCGGCCACGCCGTGGTGCTCGACAACCGGCACTGAACGGCGCCGAGCCGCAGACGAGCATTCAATGGACCTGACTCAATTCTCGCCCTCATCGGCGCTGCTCACGGTCATCGCACTCGCGATGGCGCCTTTCGTGGCCGTGATGGTGACCTCGTTCACCAAGATCGTGGTGGTGCTGAGCCTGTTGAGAAACGCGCTCGGCGTGCAACAGATTCCACCGAACGTCGTGCTCAACGGACTTGCGCTGATCCTGACGATCTACGTCATGTATCCGGTCGGTCAGCGCATGATGGCGGCGATTCCCGAAACGGGCGAGCCAGCACAGGATACGGCCGCTCTGCTCGCGGCGGCGTCGGCTGCCAAGGAGCCGTTGCGCGAGTTCCTGCTGAAGCATTCGAGCGAACGCGAGCGTGAGTTCTTCCAGAGGACGGTGGCGCGCATGAGCGACGATCCCGAGCAGCCACTGCCCGGGGTGGACGATTTCATCGTCATCGTTCCCGCCTTCACCATCAGCGAGCTGACCGAGGCGTTCCAGATCGGATTCCTGATCTTCCTGCCGTTCATCGTCATCGATCTGGTCATCGCCAACATCTTGATGGCGATGGGCATGATGATGCTGTCACCGACCGTCATCTCGTTGCCGTTCAAGCTGTTGCTGTTCGTGTTGATCGAGGGCTGGGCCAAGCTGGCCCACGGCCTCGTGCTCTCGTACCTGTGAGCCGTTCCAGATCGAGGGCCGAACCGTCGTGAACAGTGACATTCTCCAGGTCACCCAGCAGGCGTTGTGGCTGATCCTGGTGCTGGCCGGTCCTCCGGTAGTGGTCGCGGCCGTGGTGGGCATACTGATCGCGTTCATCCAGGCCGCCACTCAATTGCAGGAGCAGACGTTCCAGTATGCGGCGAAGTTCTTCGCGATCGTCCTCACCATCTTCGCTACCGCTTCGCTGATGGGTAGCTCGCTGTACCGCTTCTCCAATCGCATCTTCACCGATTTCCCGATGATGTCGGGATCCTGAGAGTGGTCGGTACCTCGTCGATCGGGCACCTCCCGGAATTGCCCGGCAACCAGCGAAGCCGTTGAACGACCCGGGCGTATTCAATGATCTCGGTGCGACCGTCCTGCTGCTGTCGCTGGCGGCGTTGCGCGTGTCGGTCGCCTTCCTGATCCTGCCGCTGTTCTCGAAGGAGGGCATTCCGGCACTCGTGCGAAACACGATGTACCTGTCGATGGCGCTCATCTCCATCGTGGTGCAACCCGAGATAGCGATCGGCAACTGGGACACGTCGATGTGGATCGCCCTGTTCGCAAAGGAAGCGTTCATCGGTCTGGCCATCGGTGTCTACTTCGGATTGTTCCTGTGGGCGTTCGAGGCGGCGGGCGTGGTGATCGACATGCAGATCGGTGCCTCCTTCGCGTTGTTCTTCGACCCGATCATCGGCAACGAGGTCACGCTGATCGGCTCGTTCCTCGGACGCTGGGCCAACTACGTGTTCATCGCCGTCGGCGGCCTGCTGTTGTTGACCGGTGCCCTGCTCGAGAGCTTTGCCATCTGGCCGCTGGCGGAGCCTGTCGGCAGCCTGCGCGAAGCGGCGGTGCGCCTGTTCGAAGCCCAGCTGTCGGATTTCATGTCACTCACGGTACGCATTGCCGGACCGATCATGGCGGTGATCTTCTGCATCGACGTGACGATGGGTCTGATCAACCGGTACGCCCAGCAGTTCAACGTATTCTTCCTGTCGATGTCGATCAAGTCGATGGCGACCATCGTCGTGCTGATCGTGTTGCTGCCGTTCCTCGGTGACGTCATGGTCGCAGAGATCGCCGAACACGCAGGCAGTGTGGACATCTGGCTAGCACGGGTACTGGCGCGCTGAGCAGACCGAGCCAGGCTGCTCAGCGCGGCTCCTGTCGGGATCTGGCTAGCTGGAACAACAGGCTGGTCGCGCGGAGCGCTTCGTGAAAGGCCTCGATCGCCTTGTCCGGGCGGTTGTCGTCCCAGCCACCGACCAACGCACGCAACGCGTCGCGCGTACGGTTCGACAGCGTGCCGTCGAGCGGATCGTCAGCGTCATGCAGCAACTTGCGCCGGTACAACGCCGCCGCATCCGCATCGCTCTCCATCAGTTCCAGCAACGCGACGAGCATGGTGTCGAACTGGCGCTGCGACAGCGCGTCGAGGTTGCTGGGTTGTCCGTACCAGGCGCAGAGGTACTCGATCGGACCGAGCAGTCGCACTTGGCCGAACGACCGGTCGCCGCCGAGCGCCGAACCGCCCCAGGCGGGCAATTCGCCGGAGGGCAGTCGACCGGATAACAGGCCGTGCACCAGTGTGCGGGCGACCAGCTGGCGTGCGGGTACGTCTCCACCTCGCTGGACGGTCAGCAGGATCTGCAGGAAAGCCGGGTACAGCTGCTGGCCCAACCTGCGGCACAGGGCCTCCAGCAGGCGCAAGCGCGCCTCGTCGCTCGCCAGGCCATGCAGACCGCGTATCAGTTCGCGCGCCGCCGCCTGCCAATCGGCGCTGGTCGAGGACACCTGAGCCGGGCCGGGCGGTCCGGTGCTTGCCATGCCTGCGATATCCTATCCGCCGATCGGCGCGAGGATGCCGTCGACCAGCTGTTCGAGATCCTGACTTCCCGTGCCCGGCGGACCGGAGGGAAGGGCGATCGCGCCGAGCGCGATCATCTCGGATGCGAACCATGCCTGCGGCGCCGTCGCTTCCGGACGAGCGCGATCATTCAATCGCGCACCGATGTCGACATCGATCCCGGAAACGGGCGGTGGGTTGATCGGATCGGACATGATGCACCTCATCGAGACTAAATGAGTGTACGACTCCTCCGACTCCAGATCGATAGTAGAAACCCTAAGATGGAAGCTCTGGACAGGCCCCCTGCGCCGAAGGATCGCCTGGACACCGCGCTGGCGAGGTCGTCGCACCGATGTCGTTCGCATCCCGTTCGCCGCGGCCTCCGCCCGGCTCTCCCGTTCAAACGACGAACCTTTGACGTCTTTGTGCCAATTCGTGACGAATCGGGCGTCGGATCAGTGACGATTGTCGTACCGTAGGCGATGCTCGGCGCCGTCTACCCGGCGGAAGCTCTCCATGGCGACGTGCAGTCCCGACGGTACGCCGCAGCGATGCCGAGAAACCGACGAGGTCAAATGAACGCAGGACGTATCACGATCTTCAGGTGCCGAGCGGGTCTTGCGATCGGTGCCGGCGTGTGGTTGATGGCGTGCGCATCGCCACCCTCCATCGACCGGTCGCTGTCGCCCCATCCGCTGACATCGTCTATCACCGCGCCGTCCGCGAACGGCCAGGCACCCGCATCCGAACGCTCCGCCCCCACGGTCGGCACCTACGACGGCGCCGTGGCCGGTTTCGTCGATGCGCTGGTCCAACTGCCCGGCTACGCGCCGCTCGACACCACGTTCGCCTTCGAGCGACGGGCGCTCGCCGGTGACGATTTCCTGCAGGCGCTGGAATACGAACTGGAGGCGCGCGGCTACGGGCTCCGCACGACCACCACGCTGGGCAGCGCGAACGATGTCGGGCACGTCGCCGAGTGGGCCGATACCGGCGAGATCACCCGTACCGTGGCCTTCGGACCGGTGCAGATGCGTCGACGCTTCGCGCAGCAGGCCGACCGGAGCTGGTTTCCAACCAGTTCGCTGTTCATCCGGGGTGCCGATGCAAGCCGTGTCACGCTCGGCGGCGCAGCCGCGTTGCCGGTGGCGGCCTCGAGGGAGATGCCACCGACTGCCACGACACCGGCCCCGGTAGCCAGGACCGGCCCGACTGCCACCACATTCGCCACCACGTCGGCCACCACGTCCGCCAGCGCCGTTCCTGCAGCCCCGCGCAACGTCGCCGAGCTGGGGCGCAGCAACTACGCCGGCGTCTTCGAGCGCTATGCCAACGTCGATGAGGTCATCCTGGTGTTCCCGAACGACTCCATGCAGCTGGGCTCCGACAACAAGCGGCTGATACAGCAGGCCGTGTCCGCCGCCGACCGCGAGCGCGACCTGTTCTCCCTGATCGGCTGCTCGTTCGGCGCCACCGCGATCGAGAACGGTAACGAGGTGCTCGCCACCGGACGGGCGAACCGGGTCAAGGAGGAGCTGATCTTCGCGGGCGTGCCGAGCGAGCGCGTGCTCGACGAAGGCTGCTGGGCCGGGGATGCGGCGGAGAACTTCCCCGGACGAGGCGTGGTGATGACCATCAAGCGCCCGGTCGATGGGCCTGGATGATCGTCGTCAGTGCGCCCTTCCGCTTGCCACACCTTCACATCGCGATCGACCACGCTCATGAACCCTTCGTCCGGATGCCTTCGTCACCGCGGCTCGATGCTGCTGCTGGCGACCATCGCTGCGCTTTCGCTGCAGGGCTGCGCCGGCCTGCGCGAGCGGGCAGCTGTCGACGAAGAGGTCGAACTCGACCTGATCGCGCAGAACCTGGTCTACACGCTGGCTCAGCTGGAGGGGCTCAATCCGTTGAACACGACCGTGCAGCTGTCCGCCCCGGAATCGGTCTACGGGCGCAAGGTGGTGGCGCGTATACGCGAGGTCGGTTACGGCGTGCAGACCGTTGCCGGTGATCGTGGCGGCAACTACCTTCGCTACCGGATCCAGCGCACCACCTCCGAGCTGGTCCAGGAGACCCGCTACGCGGTGTCGATCGGCGATGTGGCGGTTGAGCGCGCCTTCGATCGGATCCAGGGTCGGCTGGTGCCGGTGTCCGAACAGCGTGTGCGCGGTGCCGCCGAGGCGGGAGCGGTGGAATTGAACGACCGCCTGTTCGAGCTCGATGACGATGCCCCGATCAGCACCGTGGCGTTCGACGAGGACGTCGAGCCGATGGTGGTCGACGTGGCCAGTGGCCAGGCCGAGCGGCGCGCGCCGTCCGGAAGCGCGCCGATGGCGCCGACCTTCGGCGAGCAGGTCAAGAAGAACCTGTACGGGCGCATCGGCTCCAACTATGCCGAGGTGTTCGCCGACTACGAGGACGTCGAGCAGGACCAGTTGGTGTTCGGCAACGATTCGATGCGCCTGGGCGATGAGCAGAAGGCACTGGTCAAGGCCTACGCGGCGCGTTTTCGTCCCGATACCGACCTGATCTCGATCGTCGGTTGCAGTCACGGGCGCACCGGCATCGACAACGGCAACAGCCTGCTGGCGCTGGGTCGGGCCAACCGGGTCAAGGAGGCGCTGGTGTACGCCGGGCTGTCCTCCGAGGCGGTGCTGGACGAGGGCTGCTGGGCCGATCGGTACCATAGCGAATTTCCCAAGCGCGGCGTCGTCATGACCCTGAAGCGTCGTCGCGGCTGAGCATGATCGCCCGGAAGTGACCTGTCGGTACGACGCCGTGTCCAGATCATCGAGGTGCGCCAGCTTGAGGTGCGCCACCTTGTCGTGCCTGTTGCTGGGGCCCGGATCGCTGGGCGCGCAGCCCGACGCGACCGTGCACCTCCCGTTCCCGGAACCGCCGATTTCCTCGCCCGGCGTGTCGGTGTCACCCGATGCCGCCGCCGGTCCGCCCGTTGCGTTGAACGCGCCGGCCAGCGTCGCCCATGCCTGGAGCGAGGCGGCGTTGTACGCGGTTCGCAACGACTTCGCCCGTCCGCCGGTGCACGCTCGGAACCTGTACCACCTGGCGGGTGCGATGTACGACGCCTGGGCGCTGTTCGATGACCGGGCAACACCGTTGTTCATGGACAGCGGCGTGCACTCGGCCTGTGCGCTGGACGAGTTCGAGCTGGAGGCGCTCCAGCGGATGCGATCGGCGCCGGATGGGGATGAGGAGGCCCGTCGGCGAGTGATCTCGCAGGCGGCCTGGCGCCTGCTGCGATACCGCTACCGCAACGCCGGGGCGAGCGAGGCGGTGCGCGAGCACGTCGACGCGCTGGCAGCCTCCCAGGGCCTGTCGGCCAGTCGGGGCGAGAGTCGCCCGGCCGCCCAGCTGGGCGCTCGCGTGGCGGCGTGCGTGATCGGCATGGGACGGCGCGACAACGCCAACGAGGACAGCAACTACACCAACCTGGACTACCGGCCGGTCAACCCGCCACTGAATCCCCTGGCGACCGGCAACCCGAACCTGATCCATCCGTCTCGCTGGCAGCCACTGGCCCTGGGCGAGTTCATCGACCAGGCGGGAAAGCCGTCGCGCGCAACCGAATTCGTCGGTGCGGACTGGGGCCAGGTCGAACCGTTCGCCCTGCGTGACGGCGATCGCGGCACGGTCCTGCGCGACGGAGTGCCGATGCGGGTCTATCACGATCCGGGGCCACCACCGTCGTACGAGGAGCAGCCCGAGGCGTACGCCGGCCAGTTCGGTCTGGTCGCGCTCTGGTCGGCCCATCTGGGTCCGGCCGTGCCGCGCGTGATCGACATCGCTCCACGGGCACGCTCCGGTGCGCTCGGTCCGGACGACCTGGCCACCGATCCGATCGAGCAGATGGCGTTCTACGACCCGGACGGGGGACAGGTTCCGGTCGGCGAGACGCTCGCCCCTCCGGGGCGGTATCCGGCCACGCCGGTGCCGCTCGGCGACTACGCCCGCGTCATTGCCGAGTACTGGGCCGACGGACCGGACAGCGAGACACCACCGGGCCACTGGTTCAGCCTGTACAACGACCACGTGTCCCGCCATGCGGCGCTGCCGCGTCGCGTGGCAGGCGAGGGCGACGTCCTCGATCCGCTCGCCTTCGACGTGCTGGCCTACCTGGCGCTCGGCGGTGCGATGCACGATGCGGCCATCGCCGCCTGGTCCGTCAAGGGGGCCTACGATTTCGTGCGACCGATATCGGCGATCCGCTATCTGGCCGACGTGCGTCAGGGCACCGGATTGCCGACGGTGCCCGGGCGGATCGAGCGGATCGAACTCGGCGACCCCCTGGCAGGCGTCGGCGGCATCCGCATCGGGCGTACGCGGCTGCTCGGCTGGCGCGGCCCGGCATCGATCGCCGATCCGACGCGCGATGTGGCCGGCGTCGGCTGGACCCTGGCCGGTGACTGGTGGCCCTACCAGCGCCCGAACTTCGTCACACCCCCCTTCGCCGGCTACGTGTCGGGCCATTCCACCTTCTCGCGGGCCGCCGCCGTGGTGCTCGAGCGGCTGACAGGTTCTGCCTTCTGGCCGGGGGGCAGCGCCGGCTTCACCGCGCGCGCCGGTGAGTTTCTGGTGTTCGAGAAGGGTCCGAGCGTGGACATCCCGCTACGCTGGGCCACCTACCGGGACGCGGCGGACGAGACGGCACTGTCGCGCATCTGGGGCGGCATCCATCCGCCGGTGGACGACCTGGCCGGACGGCGGATGGGCGCCCGGGTCGGCGAGGATGCCTGGCGATACGCCCGTGCGTTGTTCGGCCCCCGCAACGCGGCCGGCAACGAGCAGGTGGACGAGGGCGTCACCGGTGGCGTGCCCTCCGTGCCCGATCGGACGACGGGCAACGAACGGAATGCAAGCCTGGGAACGGACGTGGACATCGAGACACGCCGCGCCGCGCCTGGTTGCGCGTCCGTCGGCGGACCACGCGGCTTCGACGGGGCGCTGCTGCTGATGCTGGGCGGGGCCGGAGTAGGCTTGGGCGGGGTCCGGCGTCGCTTGCGCGGCGATGTCGTCCGACGATCGCTGTGAACCGGCCTTCCACGCACTGCAAGTCAGTATTCTGACGTCTTCCGGCGGTTTTTCGGCGCGCTCGTCGCCGTGCGCTGGGTTTCTGTCACACCGGCGGTGGTCGAGGCGCCGACTGGGGTAGGATCGGGTCGTGGTGACAGCGAGGTGCGGGTCGATGCACCTGGCGGCCGACAACGAGAGAAAGGCGGTGGCTTCCATCCGAACGGGTCTGCAACGGCAGGTTGTCGCGCTGGCGGCGGGCGTTGAGCGACGACGCGTCGGTGCCTGTCGCTCCGGCGCACATCGCTGGCGGTGCGCATTCGGCGTCACGGTATTGGCGGCAGGCGGGGCCATGCTTGGCAGCGCCTCGCTCGCCGGTACCGGAACGGCCGCCGAAGCGGTACCCGCCCCCGATGCCGAACCGGTACTGGCCTTCCGGACCGATCGTGCACCGGTCGCGCTGGTGCTCGACAGCATCGGTGCGGTGCTCGGTCTGGACGTGACCCTGGATGCGCAGCCCGCCGCCCTGGTCAGCGGACCGATACAGGGGACGCTGGCCGAGGCTCTGACCGAACTGCAGGCCATCGAGCCTCTCGTGTTCGACCTGCACGAAGGCGTGCTGCACGCGCTGCCGGCCAGCGCTTCCATCGACGAGCGGCTGGCCATCGACGTCTCGGCCACCTTGCCGATGTCGGTGGTCCTGTCGTTGGGATCGTCACTGCCGGCCAACCGCATTCAAAGCGATCCATCGGGTACCCGCATAACGGGTCATCCCGCCTTCGTGACGCGCACCGTGCAGGGGTTGCAGGCCCTGCTGGCGATGCGGGGGCTCGCCATCGGCGAACCCGGTTCGATGGATGACGTGGACTCCGCCGCCGCGCGATTCGGTTCGGACGATCCGCTGAGCGGTCTCGAAGCGATACCAGGATTCAACACGCTGTGAGCAATGACACCGTGAACGACGCAGCACCGGGCGATGTCCGGGAACCGGCACCGACCTCCTCGCACCGACCCTTTTTCTGGCTGCTCGTCCTGGCCGTCCTGCTGATCGTGCTGTTCCTGGCCTATCGCTCCGATGGCGGCGGCACCGCCGACGGCGAATCGGTCTCGGACGCCGCGACCGGCGACGATGTCCTGCGCGACGGCACGGCGAGCCTGCAGATCGACGCTGACTCGACGAACGACGAGTCCGACCCTGACGAGGGGGTGATACCTGCCGATGACGTGCCGGGCGCCGTGACGCGGAACGATGGCGCCGCCACGCAGGACGATGTGGCACGAACCGGTCTGGTGGAGGACGGCCTGGTCGAGGGCGAATTGGCGGAAGGCGGCCTGGCGGAAGGCGGCCTGGCGGAAGAGGGTCTGGCGGAAGACGGCGGGGCGGAGGTGGCGCGGATCGCGAGCGGTCTTGGGCCGAGCGTCGACGACGAGCTGTCCGTCTCCTCGTTGCTCGGTGATCGGCTGGCGATCATCGGCATGCTGCCCGACACGTTCCTGGTGACCGCCGACGGAACGCGCTACGAGCCCGGAGACGAACTCGCGCAGGGTGTCGTGCTCGATGCCATCGAGGCCGAGGCGTTGCATTTCTCGCGGAACGGGCAGTCGTTCAGCCGGACGGTCTTCGCCACCGCCGCAGTGCCGACGGCGAAGCTGATACCGGTCCTGGCGGTGGATTGATGCTGCCCTTCGCCACCTTTCGCACGGCTCCACGGCCGCATCCGCGCCCGTACCGATGCGCGTTCACCCACTCGAACCCGTACCCGAACTCATGCCCGCACACACGTGCACCGCAGCCTCGACAGATCCGTTGATCCCATGAATGCATCCGCTCGCCTCCGGCCGACACGACATCTGCTGCCCTTGTTCGTCGCGGGTGTCTCCCTTGCCTTGCAGGGCTGCGCCGGGCTGCCCGGCTCCCAGCGAGACGGCGTCATCGGGTCGTCGACCGACGGCACCAGTGCCGAGGAACTGGACCTGATCGCGCAGAACCTGGTGTTCACGCTGGCCCAGCTGTCCGAGCTGAACCCGATGAACACCACGGTGCAGCTGTCCTCCCCGCGCACCGAGTTCGGTCGCGAGATCGTTCGCCGGGTGCACGGCGTGGGCTACGGGGTCCAGACCGTGCCGGACGATCGCGGGGCGAACTACCTGCGCTATCGCGTGCAGCGCACGTTGTCCGAGCAGGCCGACGAGACGCGCTACGTGGTGTCGATCGGCGACGTCTCCGTGGAGCGCTCCTACGAACGGGTGGAAGATCGCATGGTGCCGATCTCCGAGCAGCGTGTCAGGGGTGCCGAGGCCACGTCGATGGTGGAACTGAACGATGACCTGTTCCAGGTGGACGAGGACTTCGCATTGAGCCAGGTCAGCTTCTTCGACGAGGAGGCGCCGCAGATCATCGACATGTCGACCGGCCTGAGCGAACCGTCCGGCGAGGAGGAATCATCGGTGGATGCGTTCGGGCTGCGCGTGCGCCAGAACCTGTACGGCCGGCTCGAATCCAACTACGCGCAGATCTTCGCCGACTACGAGGACGTCGATCAGCACAGCGTCAGTTTCCCGAACGATTCGATGCTGCTCGGACCCGAACAGAAGCAGGTCGTCATCGACTACGCAGCGCGTGCCCGGCCGGAGACCGATCTGGTGTCGGTGATCGGCTGCAGCCATGGCAACACCGAGATCGACAACGGCAACAGCGTGCTGGCGATCGGCCGGGCGAACCGGATCAAGGAGGCACTGGTCTACGCCGGCGTGCCGGCGGAAATGGTGCTCGACGAGGGCTGCTGGGCGGATACCTACCACGCGGTGTTCCCGAAGCGTGGCGTGGTCCTGACCCTGAAGCGTCGCCGCGGCTGAGTCCGGACCGGACCGTAGCGTCGTCAGGAGGGCGTCAGGAGGGCGTCAGGCGCTCCAGCGTGAGCCGGATTCCCTGCCTGGCGACCGAGCGTGGCGTGTCGTCCGGGCAGCCCGGTTCCAGCACCTGTGCGCCCGGGATGCCGAGCGTGAGCAGTTCGGACTTGATGCGTGCCGAGCGCGCGACCGTGGCGTCCGAGCGTTCCCGCCCGGGCGTGCAGGAGAGCACCGTCAGTCGATCGGTCGCGGGCTGGAAGTAGCGGGACAGCGCCTCGATCGCATTGCGATTGCCCTGTCCCAGCAACTCGTCCGAGAGCGTGGGGAAGCGCAGGGTCAGGGACTTCAGCGGAACGAAATCCGCGGCCGGACGCAGCCCGAGCGCCTCCGGGCCGGTGCCTCTCTCGTACAGCCGGCCGGTGGCCTGTCGCAGGAAGCGTGACGGCTCCAGCGCCACGGCGTCGACATCGCCCCGCGCCTCGCCGGTCGGGTAGTAGGTGTAGCGGTACAGCGCCTCGGAGAGAACCTCGCCCCCTTCATCGAGGAACCTGACGCCGCTCGGATAGCCGAGTGGCCGGCCCGGTACCGCCACGAACACCGATCCGTTCAGCGCGACCGGTCCCGGCGCCGCGCCGCGCACGGTGACCGGCGAGGCGGGCACGTAGCGTTCGTCCTGCAGGGCCATCTCCCGGCTCAGCGAAACGAACCCGAGCTGCATCTCGAACACGACGCGTTGTCCGGCTTCGGTCTCGGTGCGCAAGGTGCGATAGGCCAGGTAGTTGCGCCCCTGATCCGCGCTGACGACCTGGATGCCGTAGCCTGCGATCTGCAATGCCTCGATGAGGCGCTCGCCGAACTCGGTCTTCGGCGGATTGGTCTGCACCGTGGTGTCGTAGGGCGAATAGCCGTCCAGCTGCACCAGCGTGGACACCAGGTTCACCGCGACCGGCAGGCTGCTCGGTCCGGACGACGGCGTCGTGCGGCCGGTACCGGCGAACGGTGCCGTCACGTCGACCTCCGGTGGCGCGGACGCGCAGGCGCCGAGCAGCAACACCGCCCAGAGCGGTGCCAGGCGCCTGGCCGAGCGTGCCTTCATGGCCCGGTCGGTGGTCGATCCCGTACGGAAGAAAGGCACGCGTAGGCTCCCTGACTGCGATGGTGCGGAATCGAAGAATACCGGTCCGGGCGCACGTTTTCGTGAATCGGTGCTCGATATCCGGGCCGCGGGGGCCGTCGATGAGACGGGAGCGTCCGATGTGCACCGCACGAGGCGTTAGGATGACGCGGGTGATCATGCCGAACCTGCCCTTCATCGCCATGCTGCGACGTTGCGCTCTTGCATTGCTCTTGCTGTCCTGCACGGCGGGCGCGCAGGCGGCCACTGTCGTGAACATCGGCTTCTTCCAGGAGTGGCCATCGCCCAACCTCGTCGCCAAGGCGCAGGGCGACTACGAGACGGCCATGCAGGTGCCGGTGCGCTGGTTCGCGTTCGACACCGGGACGCAGATGACCGAGGCCCTGTCGAGCGGCGAAATCGACATCGCCTACAGCCAGGGGTTGGCGCCGTTCGTCTCGGCGGTCAATCGCGGCGCGCCGATCCGGGCCGTGGCCGCCGCCATCCAGTACCCGGCCAACGACTGCGTGGTGCGAGACGGCGTGGACATCGATGCGGACGTGCCGGCCTCGCTGGAGGGCCGCTCGGTGGCCGTGCCGCTGGCCACGGCGGCGGACTTCAGCTTTCGCCTGATGTTGCGGGCGCTGGAGGTGGACAGCGCCCGGCTGACCATCATCGACCGCATCCCGGCCGATGGGGCGGTGCTGCTGGTCGATGGCGAGGTGGACATGGCCTGCGGGTTCGGAGCGTTGGCGATGGCCAAGATGTACGCCGCCGGCGAGCCGTTGCTCAGTGCCGAACAGAAGCTCGGCTTCGGCATCGAGAGCGTCGATCTGGTGTCGGTGCGCAGCGCGTTCATCGACCGCGAAGCCGAACTGCTCGGGCGGTTCCTCGAGGTGACCGAGGCGGCCAACCGGGCGTGGACCGCATCGCCCGAGCAGGTTCGGCGGGTGGGCCTGGAATCCGGTCTGGACACCACCGGGGTGCTGTCGCAGCTGGCCGACTTCAGCTTCCCCTCCGCGGCGGTGCAGCGGCGCGTGCTGTTCGTGGAGAACGGGCCGGTGGAGGAGGCCATGCGGGTGGCCGGCGAGATCTTCGCCAGCGACGAGGCGCCGGCGCTGGACGACTACTCGCAGGTCATCGATCTGCGCCACCTGCCGTGATGTCCCGGCGTACCGTCAGGCTCAGGGCTTCGGCAATGCGGCCCAGGTAGCGCGCCATGCACCCAGCGCATCGGCGAACGCATCGCGGGCGGCGACCTCGGGCATGACGGTGCGCTCCACCGCGGGCGGTTGACAGACCTCGTGCGGTGTCGCCCCCTCGGCGGCCAGCATGGCGAGCCGTGCCGCGCCCAGGCCTGCGCCCACATCCGAATCCGCGGTCACGTCCAGCTCGATGTCCAGCACCGTGGCCAGGGTACGCAGCCACCAGTCGGAGCGGGCCCCGCCGCCGATCGCGTAGGCGCGCCGCAGCGTGGTGCCGGCTTCGGCCAGGGCGCGCTGGTTGTCGGCGAAGGCGAAGGCGACGCCCTGCATGACCGCGGCCGCCAGTGTGCCGGCATCGCTGGTGTGCGACAGCCCGGTCAGCACTCCGCGGGCGGCGGCATCGTTGTGCGGGGTGCGCTCGCCGCCCAGGTAGGGATGAAACCGCTCGGGCACCGGCGCGATGTCGCGTGTCGATGCCAGCTCGGCCAGTTCCGCCACGGTACGCCCGGTCAGGCCGGACAGCCAGTTCAGCGAATCGGTTGCCGCCAGGATCACGCCCATCTGGTGCCAGGTACCGGGCAAGGCGTGGCAGAAGGCGTGCACCGCGCTGTCGGCGTTCGGCAGGAAGCGATCATTGGCGGCGAACAGGACCCCGGAGGTGCCGAGCGAAAGAAAGGCCTGACCGGGCGCGACGGTGCCCATGCCGCAGGCCGATGCCGCGTTGTCGCCGCCGCCACCGGCGATCACCACACCGCTCGGCAGGCCGTGGCGCTCGGCCAGTTCAGCGCGCAATCGACCGGACACCTCGCTGCCCTCGACCAGGCGCGGCATCTGCGCCATCGACAGTCCCGACGCCTGCACCGTCTCCGTTGACCAGGCGCGTCGGCCCACGTCCAGCCAGCCGGTGCCCGAGGCATCGGACATCTCCGAGACGCGTTCGCCGCACAGCCACAGCCGCACGTGATCCTTGGGCAGCAGCACGCAGTCGATACGCTCGAACACGCTCGGTTCGTGCTCGGCCAGCCAGGCGACCTTCGGTGCGGTGAACCCCGGGAACAGGATGTTGCCGGTCAGCTCGCGCGAGCGTCCGGTGTCCAGCCGCGCCGCCTGGGCGTGCGCGCGGGTGTCGTTCCACAGCATGCACGGTCGCAGCACGCGGTCACGCTCGTCGACCAGCGTGGCACCGTGCATGTGTCCGGACAGTCCGATGCCGCGCACCGCTCCCATCGCCTTCGGTTCGGCCGCGGCGAGCGCGGTCAGCGTGCTCTCGACACCCGCGATCCAGTCGAGCGGAGACTGTTCGGCCCAGCCGTCCGCCGGGCGCATGACCGACAGGCCGGCGGCGTGGCTGGCGACGATGCGCTGGTCGGCGTCGATCAGGACGGTCTTGACGCTGGAGGTGCCGAGGTCGATGCCTAGATACATGGATGGCTGGTGCGTGTCTGGACGAGAGGGAGGAACGGTGCGTTCACGAGCGAGCCGGAAACCATTGCATGACGTGCGACTCGCCGCGCGTGATCACCACGTGCCGGTTGGCGAACAGGCGGTAGGCGGCGCTCCATTCGCCATCGGGCCACTGGATGCGCAGCGTGGCGCGCTCGGCCACGCCCAGGCCCAGGTGCGCGAACCCGATCGCGCCGGACGCGTGGCCGCCTCCGACCGACAGGCGACGGACCTGCACGTGATTGCCGGTCCGCACCGAAAGTCGTGCGCCGATCGCATCCGGATTGGGCCCTTCCTGGCGCAACTCGATCGCCAGCCAGTTGCCGCCGGCGCGCGGCGCATCGGGCGGCTCGGCGGGCTGCGGCCCGGAGCGCATGCCGGCGTTGCGAAACAGCGCCAGCGGCGCGGCACGGTTGACCACCACCACGTCCAGCAGACCGTCCGCGTTCAGGTCGCTCAGCGAGGCGCCGCGACCGCGCGTGTCGCGTGCCAGTCCGGCCCGGGCGCCGGCTTCGTGGAAGCGTCCGTCGCCGCGTCCCAGCAGCAGGTTGTCCGGATCGTGGGCGGCGAAGTCGCTCATCGACTCGACGTTGCCCTTGGCGATGAACAGGTCGAGACGGGCATCGTTGTTCAGGTCGGCGAAGCCTGCGTGCCAGCCGGTCGAGGGACGCGGGTCATCGCCGCTGTACGGGCGCTGCGCGGTGGCACCGGACGGCCAGGCGATGTCCACGTAGGTCGGGCGCGGCACATCGTCCGCCTGCGCCAGGTCCAGCTGCTGCAGCTTGGTGTCCCCCATCGAACTCAGTGCGTACTCGGGAAAGCCGTCGGCGTCCAGGTCGGCCTCGGCGATGCCCATGCCCCAGATCACCAGCGACGTCCAGCCATCGGCGCGGGTGTAGCGGCGCGGCCATTCACCGGCGTCCAGCCGCCACAGCTGTTCCTCGCCGTCGCGATGATAGTGGCGGTCGTTGGTGATGCGCAACGCATCGGTACCGGAGCGATTCCAGTCGGTGAACAGCATCGACAGGGCGCAGTGACCCGGCGACAGGACGATCGGATCGGCGTAGCGCAAGGGTGATCCTGGCAACGGACGGTGCAGCACGTTGTCGTCGCAGGTGCCCCACGGCGAACCGGGCGCGCTGCGATCGACGTAGTTGCCGAAGGCCAGCGTGGGTCCCGGGCGATCCTGCTCGAAGGTGGCCGAGAAGGCGGTCGTCCAGCCGCGACCGCCGTCGATGCCCAGGCTCACCGGCATCGGCGAGAAGCTGCAGTCGGGGCCGCCCTTGAGGATCCGGTTGGCGCCCACGCGCAGCACCACCAGATCCCGGTGACCGTCCGCATCGATGTCCAGCGGATAGGCGCCGATCACGCCCTGCAGGTCGGTCGCCCCGGCGGTGCGCCGCTCGAAGCGCAGCGTGCCGCCGGCCGGGCTCCGATTGACGTACAGCGCGGCACGATTCGATCCGCCGGCCACGTACAGGTCCGGCAGCCGGTCGGCGTTGCAGTCGAAGGTGGCGATGCCGCCGCCCACGAAGTGCTCCCAGGGACCGTCGTAGACATGCTCGATGCCCGCCTCGGCCGCCTGCTCGATCAGCGCCGGGACGTCGCCCGCGAACGGATGCGCCGCTGCGTCGGTGGTGCCCTCGGCCGCCTCGGCGAAGGGCAGGAGCGACAGTCCGGTGTACAGGCCGGCGCACAGCCTGGCGCACAGTCTGGCGCGCAGTCTGGCGCGCAGTCTGGCGCGCAGGCCGGCAATCGGGGTGGATCGCGCGGCGAAAGCCTGCCGCGATTCGCGCGGACACACGCTCCTCACGGCTCGATCCGCAGCGTCTTCAGGAACGCCAGCACGTCGTCGCGATCGGTGCCGTCGATCCCCAGCCAGGCATCGCGTGCCACCCGTCCATCGCCACCGTGCGCCTCGATCGCCTCCACCAGCGTGCCGATGTCGCCCCGGTGGCCGTACGGGGCGGTGGAGCCGACGCCCCACAGCTCGGTGGTCTGGAACACGTTGCGCTCGACGAAGCGTTGCGAGAGCAGCTCGTTGCCCAGCCGGTCCACCTGCCGGTCGGTGATCGTGTGCCGCTTCAGGTCACCGAACAGCGGGACCAGCACATCGCCTCGCTCGTCGCGTGGCAGGTCGGCCGCCCAGTCGCGCAGCGCCAGGTCGTACTGCCGCCCCGGGCTCTCGTGCCGGCGCAGGGTGCCGGCGGCATCGAACGGGCCGGGGTCGTCGAAGCGCAGACTGGCGAGCGGCAGGGCGGGGCGGTGACATTCGGCGCAACCGAGTCGCTCGAACCCGCGTTCACCGCGGGCCGCGGCCTCGGACCAGGCACGGATCACCGGTTCGCTCAGTGCCCGGCCGTCGATGCCGCGCGTCGGTACGTGGCGCCCCGGCGGCGGCAACGTCGCCTGCCAGGCGACCAGTGCGGAGATGCCGCGCGCGTCGATCTCTCGTGCCACCCCGTCCTCGTCGAAGTCCTCGTCGTCGGTCCAGCGGGCGCCGAAGCGCTCCTCGGCCTGGATGCCGTGGTGATGGTTGAGCGCGTTGATGCTGAACTGGCGCAGCGAGGTCATGACACCCTTATGTCCGAACGGGCGGATCACCAGGTCGGCGTCGACCCCGTCCACCTTGCGCGTATCGACCCGTCCGTCCGGATGGGCGAGCAGGTGACCGAAACCCACCCCCTTGGCGAGCAGCGCGAGGCGCACCGGTTCGCCCCGCTGCCGCGCCCGCTCCAGCGCGGTGCCGCGCAGTGCCTGCAATTCGGCACTCATCTCGCGCGCCAGCAGCTCGATCAGGCCGGCGCCGAACAGGTGGTTGGTATTGCGCTCGTTTGAGAACTGCGGATCGGTGGTGTCGAAATCGGCCTGGCGAAATCCCTCGGACACGAACACGTTCGCACTGAAATCCCCGGCTCCGCCGATCAGCGGCTGGTGGTGGCAGCCGGCGCAGGCGTTCGCGTCCATGCCGGCGGTGCGGGCGAAGTCGGCGCGCGCGGCACGTCGGCGCTTGGTCGGCAGGATCGCCTGGGTGGCCATCGGACGGGTTCCTCCCTCCGCCCTGGAGAAGCCGCGCAGGAACAGGGCCTCGCCGGTCCGTATCAGCGCCTGCAGCGCGTCGGCGTCCAGCGCGCCGTGCTCGTTCGCGGGCGACGGGACGATCAGCGGGTTCGCCTCCGGCCCGTCGCCCCACGGCACCGGTTCGGCCGCCATCGGCGAGCCGGGTGCGGTCGACGCCAGGGCACTCAGGATCGCCAGCCGAGCGGGGCCGGAGCGCACGGTGCGCAGCGCGGCGGTGAACGCTGATCGTCGAAGCGTCTTCATCACAGATCGATCAGGAGGCGCACGATCGCACCGGGGCGGTGGATCCGGGTTGCGCGAGTTGACGGTCCAGCGCGATCAGCGCATCCAGGGCCAGGCCGCGCTGCAACAGCGCACGGTCGTCGGAGAACGTCTCGACCGGCACGTCGCGGGCCGGATGCTGCGGCGTGGAGGCGGTGCGCAGGGCCTCGAGCAGGGACGGGCGCATGACATCGAGCGCTGCCGCCGAGCGTCCGACCAGCGCGACCGGCATCGCGCCCGTCAGCAGGAACACCTGGGCCAGGCCGGCGCCGATCGCGGTGCCGGCACGCTCGAACGCCTGCCCGGCCGGCACATCGCCGGCGGCGGCGGCGCGCAGCTCATCGTCCAGTTTCTCGTCCGCGATGCGTCCGGGCGAATCGGGCAGCGTCTCGCCACGTGCCTGCCGGATGCCGTTCAGGATCGCATAGTCGGCGGCATAGGCCTCGATGCAACCCCGCCGACCGCATCGGCACCGCGCGCCGTTCGGAACGTGCACCAGGTGGCCCATCTCCAGCGCCGAGTTGACGACCCCCTCGAAGGGTCGGTCGCCCAGGATCAAGGCAAGGCCGACCCCATGCGTGAACAGCACGGTGGCGAAATTCGAGCCGAGCCGCTCGGCGTTCTCGGCGTGCAGCGCGCCGGCGATCAGCCGGCAGTCGTTGTGCACCGAGACGCTCAGCGAGCAGGTGCTCTCGATCGCCTGCCCCAGGGGAACCTCGTTCACCGACAGGATGGGCGACCAGACCAGCGTGCCGCCGCGCTGCGCGACGATCCCCTGGAAGCCGATGGACACCTGGCGAAGCCTGCGCGCCGCCGGGTGAGGCGTCAGCGTCCGGACGATGTCCAGCACCTCGTCGATCAACGCCCCCTCGCTCAGCGTGCGCGTGCAGGTATCCCGCCGGACGGTCGCATGGACGACACCCGCATGATCGATCAGGCAGGCCTCCAGCCGGTCGATCGTCAGCGACAGCGTGATGGCGGCGGCAGCGTCCGGGCGCAGCACCAGCTGGCTCTGCGGTCGACCGCGAACACCGGCGGCGCGGGCCGTGCGAACCACACCGTCGCTGACCAGCTCGGCCGCGTACGAGGAGATGGCGGCGGCCGACAGGGCGGTGGCGCGACCCAGCTCGGCACGCGAACACGGCCCCAGCGCGCGCAGGGCCCGCAGCACGCGATGACGATTGAGCGTGCGCAGCTCGTGACTGCGGCTGATGGACAGGTCCTTCGTGCCGGGCATGCGTATCGGACCAGGGAAACGGTGGGACGAATTCGGAGGAAGCGAGGTGATGGCAAGTCAGTGTTGACCGAATGGCAAAAACAACTTGACACATATTCATCGCTGCTGCACAGTTTTTTCGCGTCGTGAACAAAAGCGGGCACCGACCGGGTCCACGTCGCGCGACAACCCCCTGTGGGCTTCGCACCCGAAGCGCACGAACTTCCTGGAACACACCTTATGAACCGACGAACCGTTGCGGGCGGCCTGAGCCTGATCGCGGCCGCCACCCTGTCGCTGGCCGGCGGACCGGTGCTGGCCGAGGGCAAGGTCATCGGCGTGTCCTGGTCCAATTTCCAGGAAGAGCGCTGGAAGACCGACGAGGCTGCCATGAAGGAGGCCATCGAAGCCGCTGGCGACAGCTACATCTCCGCCGATGCCCAGTCCTCGGCTTCCAAGCAGCTGACCGATGTCGAGGCGCTGATCGCGCAGGGTGCCGATGCGCTGATCGTGCTGGCCCAGGACTCGGGCGCCATCGGGCCGGCCATCGAGCAGGCTGCCGCCGAGGGCATTCCGGTGGTCGGCTACGACCGGCTGATCGAGAATCCGGAGGCCTTCTACATCACCTTCGACAACGTCGAGGTCGGGCGCATGCAGGCCCGCGCGGTGCTCGAGGCGATGCCCGAGGGCAATTACGCGTTCATCAAGGGCAGCTCGGCCGATCCGAACGCCGACTTCCTGTTCGGCGGCCAGATGGAAGTGCTGCAGGAAGCGATGGACAGCGGGGCGATCGTCAACGTGGGCGAGGCGTACACCGACGGCTGGAAGCCGGAGAACGCGCAGCGCAACATGGAGCAGATCCTGACCGCCAACGACAACGAGGTCGACGCGGTCGTCGCCTCCAACGACGGCACCGCCGGCGGCGTCATCGCGGCGCTCTCCGGGCAGGGCCTGGACGGAACGGTTCCGGTCTCCGGTCAGGACGGTGACCACGCGGCGCTGAACCGCGTCGCCCGCGGCACCCAGACCGTCTCGGTCTGGAAGGATGCGCGCGATCTGGGCCGCAACGCCGCCGAGATCGCCGCCATGCTGGCCGACGGCACCGGCATGCAGGAGATTCCGGGCGTGCAAAGCTTCTCCGGCGGCCCGAACGGGGTGCAGATGCAGTCGCTGTTCCTGGCGCCGGTACCGGTGACCGCGGAGAACCTGGACGCCGTCATCGACGCCGGCTGGATCGAGAAGGATGCGCTGTGCGAGGGCGCCTCGGAAGCGGCCACGGCCTGCAACTGATCGAGCGTTCGGGTCGCCCGGGCCCCGCGCCCGGCGATCCCTTCCCGGCGCTTGCGCCGCCGCCTTCCCCTCCTCCTCCTTCCACTTGACGGTCCGGGCACGGATCCGGGAACCCGCCGATGAGTACCAGCAAGCCCGAGCAGGGCGCGCGCAGCGACGAGGGCGGGCCCCTGGCGCGCTTGTTTCGCGCCACCGAGATCGACACCCGCATGCTGGGCATGATCGGTGCGCTGCTGCTGATCTGGATCGTGTTCCACCTGATGTCCGGGGATCGCTTCCTGACGCCGCGCAACCTGTGGAACCTGTCGGTGCAGACCTCCGGCGTGGCCATCATGTCCACCGGCATGGTGCTGATCATCGTCACCCGCAACATCGACCTGTCGGTCGGCTCCATCCTCGGCTTCGTCGCCATGATGATGGGCGTGGCCCAGACCCAGTATCTGGCAGGCTTTCTCGGCGATTACGGGCAATACACCTGGGCGGCCGCGCTGGTCATCGGCATGATCGTCGGCGCCTCGGTCGGCGCGCTGCACGGCTTCGTCATCGCCTACATGGGCGTGCCCGCGTTCATCGTCACGCTGGGCGGGCTGCTGGTGTGGCGCGGCGCCGCCTGGTGGGTCACCTCGGGACAGACCGTCGCGCCGATGGACCCGACCTTTCGCCTGATGGGCGGCGGACCCTACGGCGCGATCGGTGCGTTCTGGAGCTGGATGGTGGCGCTGGTCGCCTGCCTGGCCATCGTTGCCGGGTTGTATTTCGGACGGCGCAACCGCAAGCGCTTCGACTTTCCGCTGCGCCCGCTGTGGGCGGAGTTCACGCTGGCAGGCGTCGGGTGTTCGCTGGTGCTGCTGGCGGTCGGCGTGGCCAACGCCTACCCGTGGCCGCGCGGCATCGTGCGCCGCCACGTGGCCGAGAACGGCATCGTGCTGGCCGAGGGCGAGCAGCTGTTCATCGCGCACGGCATCGCCATTCCGGTGCTGATCGCGATCGGCGTGGGCATCGTGATGACCTTCATCGCCACGCGCACCCGCTTCGGGCGCTACGTGTTCGCCATGGGCGGAAACCCGGAGGCGGCCGAGCTTGCCGGCATCAACACCCGCTGGGTGACGATGAAGATCTTCATCCTGATGGGCATCCTGTGCGCGATCGCCGCGGCGATCAGCACCGCGCGGCTCAACGCCTCCACCAACGCGCAAGGCACGCTGGACGAGCTGCTGGTGATCGCCGCGGCGGTCATCGGCGGCACCTCGCTGGGCGGTGGCATCGGCACGATCGCCGGGGCCATGATCGGTGCGGTGGTCATGCAGTCGTTGCAGTCCGGCATGGTGCTGCTCGGCGTCGATGCACCGTTCCAGAACGTGGTGGTCGGGGTGGTGCTGGTCATCGCCGTGTGGCTCGACGGTCTCTACAGGAAGCGCTCGGCATGACGGTTCAACCGACGGTTCCGATCGGCGGCGATGCGCCCGATGTCGCGTCCGTTGTCGCGCCCGATGTCCGGCCCGCGAAGGTCATCGAGATGGAGGATGTGTCGATCTCGTTCGGCGGCATCCACGCCGTGGATCACGCCTCGCTGGACCTGTACCACGGCGAGGTGGTCGCGCTGCTGGGCCACAACGGCGCCGGCAAGTCGACGCTGATCAAGATCCTGTCCGGCGCCTACCGGCGCGACGGCGGCACGATCAGGGTGCGTGGCCAGGAGGCGCGCATCGACAACCCGCGCGATGCCAAGGCCTACGGCATCGAGACCATCTACCAGTCGCTGGCGCTGGCCGACAATGTCGACACCGCCGCCAACCTGTACCTGGGACGCGAGCTGCGCACCTGGTTCGGCACGCTGGACGATGCGGCCATGGAGTCACATGCCCGCGAGGTGATGGGGCGGCTGAACCCGCGCTTCCAGCGTTTCAAGGAGCCGGTCAAGGCGCTGTCCGGTGGGCAGCGGCAGTCGGTGGCGATCGCCCGCGCCATCCTGTTCGATGCGAAGATCCTGATCATGGACGAGCCGACCGCCGCGCTCGGTCCGCAGGAGACCGCCGGGGTGGCGGAGCTGATCAAGCAGTTGAAGAGGGACGGCATCAGCATCTTCCTGATCAGCCACGACATCGAGGACGTGTTCGAGCTGGCCGATCGCGTGGCGGTGATGAAGAACGGCCAGATGGTCGGCGATGCGCCGGTGCACGCGGTGACCCGCGACGAGGTGCTGGGCATGATCATCCTGGGCAAGTGTCCGCCCGGTGCCACGCGCGGCCCCGGCGCGATCGACTGATCAGGCCCTATCCCTTCAACGACACCAGGCAGGAACGAGCGCCGCATGAGCACAGGCTTCTTCAACGACATAGGCCGGATTCCGTTCGAGGGGCCGGGATCGACCTCGCACCTGGCGTTCCGCCACTACGATCCGGACGAGCAGGTCCTGGGCAAGCCGCTGGCCGAGCACCTGCGCTTCGCGGCGGCCTGGTGGCACAGCTTCGCCTGGCCGGGCGGTGATCCGTTCGGCGGGCAGACCTTCGAGCGGCCCTGGTTCGGCGACGGCATGGCCGATGCGAAGCTCAAGGCCGATGTGGCGTTCGAGATGTTCGACTCCCTCGGCGTGCCGTACTTCTGCTTCCACGATGCCGACATCCGGCCCGACGGCGGCTCCTTCGCCGAGAACACCGCGCGGCTGCAGGAGATGGTCGACTACATCGGCCCGAAGATGGAATCGGTGGGCACGAAGCTGTTATGGGGCACCGCGAACCTGTTCACCCACCGCCGCTTCATGGCCGGGGCCGCCACCAACCCCGATCCTGCGGTCTATGCGTTCAGCGCGGCCACGGTCAAGACCTGCATGGACGCCACGCTGGCGCTCGGCGGCGAGAACTACGTGCTGTGGGGCGGCCGGGAAGGCTACGAGACCCTGCTGAACACCGATCTGGCGCGCGAGGATGCGCAGGCGGGGCGCTTCTTGAACCAGGTGGTCGAGTACAAGCACAGGATCGGCTTCACCGGCGCGATCCTGATCGAGCCCAAGCCGCAGGAGCCGACCAAGCACCAGTACGACCACGACGTCGCCACGGTGTGGGGTTTCCTGCAACGCCACGGTCTGGAGAACGAGGTCAAGGTGAACATCGAACAGGGCCACGCGATCCTGGCCGGGCACAGCTTCGAGCACGAGATCGCGCTGGCCGGTGCGCTCGGCATCTTCGGCTCGATCGACATGAACAGGAACGACTACCAGTCCGGGTGGGACACCGATCAGTTCCCGAACAACACCCCGGAGGTAGCGCTGGCCTACTACATGATCCTGCGCGCCGGCGGCTTCACCAGCGGCGGCACCAACTTCGATGCCCGCCTGCGCCGCCAGAGCCTGGACCCGGAGGATCTGCTGGCCGCCCACATCGGCGGCATGGACGTGTGCGCCCGCGGCTTCAAGGCGGCGGCGCGCATGATGGAGGACGGTGCGCTGGAACAGGCCCTGGCCGAGCGCTATGCCGGGTGGGACGCCGAGCTCGGGCAGACGCTGCTGGCGGGCTCGACCGGCCTTGCCGACATCGCCGAGCGGGTGAGCGCTGAAGCAATCGACCCGCGGCCGAAGTCCGGGCGGCAGGAGATCCTGGAGAACCTGGTGAACCGGTACGTCTGATGCCGGTCGGCGTGCGCTGGCGCACGCGGGCGTGCGACAGCGCCGTCGCGCCGGTGCTAGAAGTTCAGCGTCGCGCCCTGCCGTGCCTCTTCGTCCACCAGCATCCGGCACACGTCACCGGTCTTCTTGTTGGAGTTCTGCACGGTCGAGGAGATCAGGCCGACCAGGCCACCCTTCTCGTTCAGCACCGACGAGAAGTAGCACTCCGCCCGAACCGGCGTGCCCTTGTAGTCGCCGTTCAGGTTCAGGGTCGGTGTATAGGGAGGGAAGGTGCCGCGCATGAACGGCTCCTCGTTGGCGGTCAGCGTCAGTTGCGTGCGTTGCACGTCGTAGCTGCCGGCGAAAACGATCGGCGGATCACCGACGGTACTCGTCTGGGGCAGCGCGGTACGTGGCTGCGGGGCGGCACAGCCGGCGGCGAGGGCGAGCGAGAAGACGAGCGCGGCAGTGCCGCAGGTTCGAACTGACGTCATGGGGGTCTGCTCCTGCAGAGAATGAGAGTGCTTCGCCGACCCGTCATGGGCGGCGAGCCCATTGTCCCCGAAGCGCGAGACGAGCCGACGCTCATCCGGTGAATCGATGGATTTCGTGCGGCCCGCTCCGGTGGGCGGCGCCGGTATCGTACCGTACCCACCTTGCGGAACTCGCTGCGTCCGATACCATCCAATCGGTATCGGACCACGGTCCGCCAGACGGTGACGAGCAGCTTGTACAACACCAGGGCAGGGCAGTTCACGGACCGGCATCGACGAGGCGTGCGGCAGGCGGCGCTCGCCGCCGCCTGTGCCGCCGGCCTGCTGTCGATGCCCGTGCAGGCCGAACTGGCCATCTGCACCACACCGCAGCGTCCCGACTGTCCGATGGCCCTGTCCGGCGTGCCGAACGGCGAGTTCACGTTCAGCCGGCTGATCTTCGCCGACAATCAACGCGCCATCGACGATCTGGGCGATCGCATCGGCTATCCGCACTGGCAGGCCGACTGCTCGGAGTCCGAACCGCACTTCATCGCGGCGATGAAGCGCCTGACCGAGCTGGACACCAACAGCGACAGCCAGTCGATCTCGCTCCTGGACGAGCGGGTGTTCGATTTCCCGCTGCTGTACGTGGTCGAGGCCGGCTTCGCCTCGTTCAGCCAGCCCGAGGCCGATACGCTGCGGGAATACCTGCTGCGCGGCGGATTCCTGCTGGTGGACGATTTTCACGGCAGCTACCAGTACGAGCAGTTCGAGAACTGGATGGGACAGGTGTTTCCCGATCGACCGATCGAGGACATACCGCCCACGCACGAGATCTTCAACGTGCACTTCGCCATCGACGAGTTCATCCAGATCCCGGGCCTGCGCGCGCTGTGCCTGAACCCGGGCGAGACCTGGGAGCTGCCGATCGCCAAGAGTTCGGCGGTGTTCGAGTCCAACAGCTCGCGTCAGCAACCGCGCTGGCGCGGGGTCCTGGACGACGAGGGTCGGGTGATGGCCATCGTCAACTGGAACATGGATCTGGGCGATGCCTGGGAGCATGCCGACATGGAGGAGTACAGCGCGCTGTACACCGCGACGGCCTACCGACTGGGAGTTAACTACGTGATCTACGGCATGACGCACTGAACGAGCGCTTCCGGCCCCGCCCCGACCGCCGCCCCGACCGGGCGGCGGGCCGGTCTTCTCTCAGGCGGCGGTGAGCGCCAGTTCCTCGCGCAGGATGGTCGCCATGGTGTCGGCATCCTCCGGAACGAAGCTCAGCGGCAGGCGCAGGTCCAGCAATGTCGATAGCACCCGATCGGTCGTCGGGCAGGGATCGGACGCGGCGTAGTGCCAGTGGGTGTACTGGCTGGTGTAGCCCCGCGCCACGCTGTCGCCGAACCACTTCAGCTCCACCCCGCGCGCCGCGCAGCGCGCCACCAGGGTGCGCATCGAATCGGCATCGCGACCGGGCAGGCGCAGCTGGAACGAGGAATGGACCTCGTGGGCGTGCGGGTGGGGGCGGGGCAGCGAGACCTCGGCGATATCGCCCAGCGATTCGGTCAGCCGATCGTGCAGGGCGTTCCAGCGCTCGATGTTGCCGCCCAGCAAGGCCAGCTGCGGGCGCAGGATCGCGGCGCGCAGCTCGTCCATCCGCCCGGACAGGTTCGGCATCTGGCCACGCAGCGACTCGATCACGGCGGTGTCCGGCCGTGCCAGGTGTCGCTCGTAAAGCATGTAGCTGCCCGACATCAGGATCAGCCGGGCCGCCAGCTGCGGATCGTCGGTGGTGATCAACCCCCCTTCGCCGGAATTGACGTGCTTGTAGGTCTGGGTGCTGAAGCAGGCCAGGGCACCGTGGTTGCCCGAGGGCGTGCCATCGAAGCTGGCCCCCATCGTGTGCGCGCAGTCCTCGATCAGCGTCACGCCGGTGGCGTCGCAGAAGCGCACGATGGCGTGCAGGTCGGCCAGGTGTCCGCGCATGTGCGACAGCAACAGGAAACGTGCTCCGCTGGTGCGCTGCTTGTCGGCCAGGTCCTCCAGGTCGATCACCAGCTGATCGGTGGTCTCGACCAGCACCGGACGCCCGCCGAGCGCATGGATCGCTCCCGGAACCGGCGACAGCGTGAACGCGTTGGTCAGCACCGGATCGCCGTGCATCACGCCGGCGGCGCGCATCGACAGCTGCATCGCGTAGCCGCCCGAGGCGCAGGCGATGCAGTAGGCGCACCGCTGCAACGCGGCGTACTCCTGTTCCAGCGCCGCGGTCTCGGACACCGCGTCCGGTGTCAGGGTGTTGTAGCGGTGCAGGCGACCGCTGCGCAGGACCCGCACCGCCGCCTCGATGGCGAGCTCGGGAATCGGTTCCTGTTGCGTGAACGGCTTGTCGAAGCGCAGGGGCGGACCGATGTCGTCTTTCACCTGCCGTTGCTCTGTCGTTGCCGATCCTCGCGGATGAGGCCGGCCATCACGAAGGCTACCAGCGCCCCGGCCAGCGCGCCGAACAGGTGACCGTCCCAGGAGACGCCGCGCTGCAGGGGGAGCACGCCCTGCAGCAGGGTGGTCGCGTACATGAAGCCGACCACGATCGAGATGACGATGGACGTCGGCCGACGTTCGAACACGCCGGCGAAGATGTGGAAGGCGATCAGACCGAACACCAGCCCGCTGGCGCCGATGTGCAGGGCGGTGCGACCGAATACCCACAACCCCGCCCCGCCCAGCACCGTGATCAGGGCGACGATCGCCAGGCTGTTAGCCCGGGATCCTGCCAGCAGCAGCAAGGTGACCGTCAACGGGATGCTGTTGCCGATCAGGTGCTGCAGGTTGCCGTGCAGGAACGGCATGGCCACGATGCCGGTCAGGCCGTCCAGCGTGCGCGGCACCAGGCCGAGCTGTTCGAGCGGCAGGAAGCGATCAAGCACGAACACCCCCCAGATCGTGCCCAGCAGCACCACGATCCAGCCCAGCTCGCGCTTGATGTCATGGACGTTGCGTGCATCGACCAGAGCGCTCATGCCTGTGCCCGGCCCCTGTCGGGTGCCCGTGTCCGCCCGGTCAGCGGATCATCCTGCGCAGCCGCTCGGCGACCGCCTCCAGCGTGGCATCGTCGATGCCGTCCCGCCGGCCGTGCCACAGGGCGGCGAACTGCTCCCCGTCCAGGCCGAGCCGCTCCGCCTCGCCGGATCGCAGGTTGAGGATCTTCAGCATCTCGCCCACATCGCTCAGCGTGTCGCCGGAGTTCACCGCGTAATCACCGTCCAGCGCCGGTTGCGCCGAGGGCAGATCGCTCGTGTCGGGCGAGCGCATGGTGCCGTGATCGGTGTGCCGGAACTCGTCCTGCGCCCGATCGGCCGGCGGGTGGTCGGCCGTCGAACGCTCGGCGGGCGGTGCGGGGGCAGCAACCGGCGCGGGCGAGTCTCCGGGCGAGGGGTGCCCGTCGATCGACGGATCGAACCTCGGCCGATCGTTCACCGCTCGATCGTCGTGCGGTGAAGCGCTGCGGGCAGGCGTGCCGCCGGCGCGCGCATCGGCGTTCGGGTCGGCGTTCGGGTCGGCGTTCGGATGACCGTGTTCATCCTCGCGGGCAAGCCCGGCAGCCGCAAGCCCTGCACCGGCCGTCGCCGCACCGGCGACCGCCGTACCGGTTCGGCCCGGCACGCCATCCGCGTCCGCGCCGGCGAACGTGTCCTGGCCGTCGTCGGCCGGAGCCGGCGGGGCCACGCTGCCTCCGCCGACCGATTCGGTGACGATCGACGTGCCGTCGCGCCCGTCCGGCGCACCGCGCTCGGCGGCATTGCCGCCACCGGCCGCTTCCGCATAGCGGCTCTCGGCCCGCGCACGACCGGCCCGGCTCATGAACCACCAGATCGCCAGCAGGATGACGATGGCGATGACGATCGCGATCAGGGTTCCAGGATACATGTGAGGGGCAGCCGTTCCAGGGTGCGCGTACGCACGGGTAGCGTGATGGTCCTGACCCTGCCGCACAATGTCAAACGGCAGGCACGGCTCGTGCGGGTCGGATGCGCAAGGTAGACTGCCGGGTCGCCCGGCACCGTGCCGCGGTGCGCCCCGTCACCCGATCTCTCGACCAGGACACCCACCCCCCGATGGCTCGATCCGACTCTTCGATCCTCAAGCGCTTCGACAGCCTGCGAGCGCATCTGGAACGCGAGAACCCGGTCCTGATCCAGGCGATCGGTGGTTTCCGAAAGCTTGACGAGATCGGCTATCGCACCGGCCTGATCGATACCGATGACAGCTACGCCATGCAGATCAGCTGGTGGCCGCTGGTCTCCATCCTGGGGGTGTTCTCGGCCGGCAAGAGCTCGTTCATCAACAGCTACCTCGGTCGCACGTTGCAGAAGACCGGCAACCAGGCGGTGGACGACAAGTTCACCGTGGTCTGCTACGGCGAAGGGGAAAGCGGGCGCACGCTGCCCGGCCTGGCGCTGGATGCCGACATGCGCTTCCCGTTCTACCGCATCAGCGACGAGATCGAGAAGGTCACCGCCGGCGAGGGGCGCCGCATCGATGCCTACCTGCAGTTGAAGGTGACCGATTCGGAGATCATGCGCGGCAAGATCCTGATCGACTCGCCCGGCTTCGATGCGGACGCGCAGCGCACCTCCACGCTGAAGCTGACCGATCACATCATGGACCTGTCCGACCTGGTGCTGGTGTTCTTCGATGCCCGCCATCCGGAACCCGGATCCATGCAGGACACGTTGAAGCACCTGGTCGAGCACACCATCGCGCGCCAGGACAGCAACAAGTTCCTGTTCATCCTCAACCAGATCGATACCGCCGCGCGCGAGGACAACACCGAGGAGATCGTCGGCGCCTGGCAGCGCGCGCTCTCCCAGAAAGGGCTGACCGCCGGGCGCTTCTACACGATCTACAACAAGGAGATCTCGGTGCCGATCGACGATCCTGCCAGGAAGGCGCGCTTCGAATCCAAGCGCGACGCCGACATGGCCGAAATCGAGGACCGCATCCGCGAGGTCGAGGTCGAGCGGGCCTACCGGATCGTGGGCGCGATGGAGAAGAATGCCTACACCATCCGCGACAAGGCCGTGCCGGCCATCTCCCGGTTGCGCGGGCTGTGGGCCAGGCGCGTGCTGCGTTTCGATGCGATCGTGTTCGGACTGATCGCGCTGACGATCCTGGTGATCGCCGCGTTCACCGGTACGCTCGGTGCGCTGGCCGCGCTGGTGCTCGGCACGTTCGCCGATCCGGTGTCGTTGATCGGCACCATCCTGGCGGTGCTGGTGGTGGTGCTGGCCATCCACTTCGGCATAAAGAACGCCGTGTCCGGCTGGATGGCCAGAAAGCTTATCGGTACCGAGGACGAACCGTTCGCCCGCGCGTTCCGGTTCAACACGCGCTGGTTCCGCACGGTGTTCTCCAGCTCGCCGGTCGGCTGGGGCGGGGGAGCGAAGCGCACGGTGGAACAGGTGATCGAATCCGGATCGGGATTCGTCGAGGCCTTGAACGATCGGTACACCAATCCGTCGGGCACGGTGCGGGTCGAGGCGAAGCCCGGCTGAACCCTCGTTCGCGGACGCTCGTTCGATCGAGCTGATCCAGGTGCCGGGCGAACCACCGGCACGATTCGTCGAAGCCTGCCGACCCGTGCGGGTTCAGCCGGGTCAGCGTAGCGTCTTCCATCGCGGCGGACCGCGTCCGCACCGACGGCTGGAGCGATGGTGTACGTGGCTGCGTGTGTCTGCGTGTGGCGTGGACCGGGCGAGTGGATCTTGCACCCGTTGCCCGAGGTGAAGAATCCGCGGACGCAGCACGCCTACCATCGGCCTTCGAAACGCGACGGCCATGGGTTCGATAAGGCCGGATGGCCCGATGAAGCCGGACCTGGACGAAAGCGAGCCGACCGAGAGGATGACGAACGTGTCGAAGGATCGCTCATGACGGACCGCGTCGGCACCCCCGGTTCCGTCCGCGCCACACGCTTCGACGAGCTGTACCGGAGATCGATAGACCCCTGGCACTTCCGCACGTGCGCCTACGAGCGCGGCAAGTATGCCGCCACCCTGGCGGCACTGCCGGCCGAGCGATATCGGCGGGCGCTCGAGATCGGCTGTTCGATCGGCGAACTGACGTGCCTGCTGAGCAAGCGCGCGAACGAGACGATCGGTCTGGACATCTCCCGCGTGGCGATCGACGAGGCGCGGCGGTCGCACGCGCGGGAGCCGGGCCTGGAGTTCATGGTCGGCGAGGTACCGCGTGACTGGCCCTCCGGCCGCTTCGATCTGATCGTGCTCTCGGAGGTGCTGTACTTCCTGTCGATCGACGAGATCGATGTGCTGGTCGAACGGATCGCCGCCACGCTGGAGCCCGGCGGGCAGTGCGTCAGCGTCTGCTGGCTCGGGCCGACCGACCGTTCGACCGACCTTGACGGGGACGAGTCCGGCGCGCGTCTGGTGAGCGCTCTGGAACGGACGACGCACGGCTCGATCGCGCGCGATGCCGAGGCGTCCTTCCGTGAGCGGGACTATCGGCTCGACGTGCTGACCCGCACCGCTTGATGGCACGACCTTCCAACCTTCCCTGACGCACGTAGAGGATTGCTCCAATGCCGAACTTCAAGGCACTCGAAGATCAGGTCGTGGTGCTCACCGGCGCCTCGTCGGGCATCGGTCTGGCAAGCGCGAGGAAGCTGGCCGCCCGCGGTGCGAAGCTGGTGCTGGTCTCGCGCAACGACGAGGCGTTGCACGAGCTCGTGCGCTCGATCGAGGCGGCCGGCGGCCGGGCGATCGCGGTGCCGACCGATGTCGGCGATCGCGAGGCGATCAAACGGCTGCGAGCCAGGGCGGTGGAACACTACGGACGCATCGATACCTGGATCAACGATGCCGGCGTGGCGATCTACGGGGCCACGACCGAGCTTCCCTGGGAGGATCAGCGCAAGCTGTTCGAGACCAACTACTGGGGCGTGGTGGCCGGTTCGCTCGAAGCGGTGGAGCAGTTCGCCCATCAGCGCCGCACCGGCGCGACCCGGGTCGGCAAGCTGATCAACGTCGGCTCGATGCTGTCGGACCGGGCGATGATCTTCCAGGGTCCGTACTCGGCCTCGAAAGCCGCGGTCAAGGGGTTCACCGATGCCTTGCGCATGGAGCTGGAAGAGGCGGGCGTTCCGGTCTCGATCACCTTGATCAAGCCGGGCGCGATCGACACGACCTACATGGAGCATGCCCGCAGCTACATGGAATCGACCGGCACGCGCAATCCACCGCCGTCCTACGATCCCGAGCTGGTCGCCACGGCGATCGAGCACGCCTGCGAGAACGATCCGCGCGATCTGTCGATCGGTGGCGGAGGCTGGGTCATCGGCAAGATCGGGCAGATCGCTCCGGCACTGACCGACGCGGCGATGAAGGCGACGGGGCGGTTCCTGCAGAGCTCCTCGAAGCCGGCCCGTCCCGGCATGCGCGACAACCTGTACGCGCCGGCTCGCGACGGGGCCGAACGTGCCGACATGCCGCCGATCGTGCCCGGCATCCGGCCGCGGCGCACCAGCCTGCTGCTGGCAGCCCAGATGCATCCGGTGGCGGCACTCGCCGTGGGGACGCTGATCTGTGCGGCCGCGCTGTCGTTGCTGCCCAGGCACGGTACCTGACAAGCCGTTCGAGATACCGGGGCGGGCCATCGTCGGCCCGCCCCGGCAGTTCGCATCGGACCGCGGTGCCCGGCCCTACGTTCCTTGCTCCATGCCGGGCTTCAGCACCACCTTGGTCCATTCGTCCTGGTTGTTGGCGAAGTTGTCGTAGCCCAGCGGTGCCTGTTCCAGCGGCAGGCGATGGCTGATCAGGAACGTGGTGTCGACCTGCTTGTCGCGGATGCGCTGCAGCAGCTTGTCGGTATAGGCCTGCACATGGGTCTGACCGGTCTTCAGCTGCAACCCCTTCTCCATCAGCGCGCCCAGCGGAAACTTGTCGAGCATGCCGCCGTAGACGCCCGGCATGGAGATGCGTCCGCCCTTCCTGCAAGCCAGGATCGCCTCGCGCAGCGCGTGCCCGCTGTCGGCCCCCATGCCGACCGTCTGCTTGGCATTGTCCATGAGGGTGTCGATCGCGAAGCCGTGCGCTTCCATGCCGACCGCGTCGATCACCGCATCCGGGCCGATGCCACCGCTCATCTCCATCAAGGCCTCGAGCACGTGGGTGCGCTTGTAGTCGATGATCTTCGCGCCCAGCCCTTCGGCCAGCGCGAGGCGCCCGGGATAGTGGTCGATGGCGATGACCTGATGCGCCCCCATGGCCAGCGCACTCTGGATGGCGAACAGGCCGACCGGCCCGCACCCCCAGACGGCAACCGTGTCCCCCTGTTCGATCTCGGCGTTCTCGGCCGCCATCCATCCGGTGGGCAGGATGTCCGACAGGAACAGCACGTCATCGTCGTCCAGGTCGTCAGGAATCACCACCGGGCCGACGTCCGAGAACGGTACGCGCACGTACTCCGCCTGTCCGCCCGGATAACCGCCGGTCAGATGGGAGTAACCGAACAGTCCGCTGACCGGGTGACCGAACAGGGGCTCGGACAGGTCCTGCGTGTCCGCCGGGTTCGAGTTGTCGCAGGCGGAGAACTGTTGCAGGCGGCAATGAAAGCATTGACCGCAGGAAATCGTGAACGGCACGACCACCCGCTGACCCGTCTGCAGCGTGCTCTTCGAGCCGGTGTCGACGACACGGCCCATGAACTCGTGCCCGAGGATGTCGCCGGGGCGCAGCCCCGGAATCACCGCATCGTAGAGGTGCAGGTCCGAGCCGCAGATCGCGGTCGAGGTGATTTCGATGATCGCATCGCGCGGATTGACGAGCTCGGGGTCGGGAACGGTATCGACGCGGACATCGTGCTTGCCGTGCCAGGTCAGAGCGCGCATGGTTCAGGATCTCCCGGCGTCGGCGACGCGGTTGGCGGAGGTGGCGATCTCGCCGGTCTCCAGCAGCATCTTCAGGCGTTTCAATCCACGTCTGACCTGGGTGGTCGGATCGACCTGAAGCAGTCTGGCCGCCACCTGGCCGACCGTGCCTCCCGGCTGGCGATAGCTCACGATCGCGATCACCTCGGTACCGCGATCGCCGGGGGCGTCGCGAAACAGCACGCTTCCCTCGGATTCGATGTCCGATTCCTCGGTGGTGCGCCAGATCAGTTCCTCGTTCTCGACATCGCTCACTATGCGCGTCTGCATGCAGATCTGCCGGCCACGGTCGGTCTCGATGGTCCAGCGGTGGGTGTGGTCACCGGTCGCCTCGATCGATTCGACGTGCTCGAGAAAGCGGGGAATGTTCGAGAAATCCCGCCAGCAGGCGTAGACCTCGGATCGCGGCTTGTGGATCGTCACGGTACGTCCGACCAGCGGGCGCGCACGATCCTGCTGCAGCCGGGAAGCGCGTCGCGGTGCATGGTCGGGCGGACGTTGCCGGCGCTGCTCCTCGGTGCGGCGCTGCGCGTACCAAACCGCCCCGGCCACGCCGAGCAGGGCGCCGGCGCCCAGTGCCAGCCACAGCTCGTTGCGTTCGCCGGGGTCGACCCGGGCGTGTCGTCGAGATCGAAAGTGCGGATCGTCCGGCTCCGGAGCCAGGTAGATATCGGGTTGGATGGGCATCAGTTGCTCGTTGAATGGGGGACGGAACAAGAGGGGATGCGGGATGCGCGACGGCGTATGAACAACTCGTCGTGCTCGATGAAGTGCCGTTGCATGGCGGGCGGCATGACGAACCCGTGCGGGTCGTCATCGATCAGGGGAGTCATCTGGGTGGCGTGGCAGGCCAGCGCGCGCCGCTTGGCATCACGCGACACGGCGTCGGGTTCGAACCTGACCAGCTCCTCCACGGTCCGGTCCACGTTCGCCTCGATGAAGCGTCCCCAGACCGGAAATCTGAGCAAGGTGGCCGGCTGGCCGCTGCGCGCGGCGTAGCGCTGCTGCAACGCATCGGCCAGGCGTGCGGCATCGACGTGATCCGGGTGCGGATCGCCTTCCCAGGTCGTCCAGAGCGTACGCAGGCCGCGCCGGATCATCAGATCGGTCAGCAGGCTCAGACGGGATGGCATTCCCGGACTGCACGGCATCGTTCCACCCTGATCGGGCCGACCCAGCATGTCGAACGTCAACCGCCCGTTGCCCAGCGCCCCGAGTGCGTTGCCGAGCTCCCGGGCGCGACGTGCCCCCAGACGGCTTCGCGGCCAGGCGGTCGATCCGGGATGCGATCCCGCGCCGTCGGTGATCACCACCACATGGACATCGCGACCGGCCGTGGCCGCGGCGGCCAATGCGCCGCCGCAGCCGAGCGTTTCATCGTCCGGGTGAGGTACCAGCACCAGCACGCCCTGCGCCACCAGCTCGTCGAGGGCCACCCGAGGGGCAAGCGGGGCGGTGCGCAACATCGTGCCTTCGGCGAGCGGCGTCATCACCACCAGGTCCCGATGCCCTGATCGCTGCCGATCACCGTTGCCGCTGCCCGCGCAAGCTTCGCATCGGGTGCGGCCTGTCGCAGGTACAGGCCCAGATCGCGGCGCAGCCGTTCGATCGGGCTGCCTCGCTCGAAGGCGGCCATGCCGAGGGCACGTTCCACCAGCGCAAGCAACTCGGTCGCGGCACTCTCCACCGATTCCCTGGCCAGCAACGCGAGCGCGACGGCGCGCTGCACGGCCACCTCGTCGGCCGGGTCCGCCAGTTCGACATCGAGCGCGGCGCGCTCCACGAACGTGCGCCCGCCCAACGCCAACGCCGCCGCCTGTCCGATGCGAGCTCGCTGGTGCGGATCATCCTCTCGTGCGCGTGCCAAGAGCTCAGCCACCAGCGCATCGACCAGCGCCTCCATGCCGCCGACGTGTGCCGCCACGTAGCGCCACACGCCCCCTTCGAACCAGGGCTCGCGACCGTAGACGTCGGGATCCCCGAGAACGCGACACACCGGCAGGCGTAGTCCATCGAAACGATAGCTTCCGGAACGGGTCGAGCGCATGCCGCTCGCCCGCCAGTCCTGCGGGTGCTGCCGGGCGGCATCGTCGACGTCGATGACCAGCAAGCGCGAGGCGCCATCCCGGCCAGGATCGGGAACCGGAACGATCGCAAGGTCGACCAGGCCCAGACCCGAGGCGAACACCTTGGCCCCTTTCAGTGACCAGGCATCGTCATCGGTGGTCACCACGCGCAACGGATCGGCTCCGGTGGCGCCCCATACGCCCAGCAACGAGCCGGCATGCACTCGCCGACGGGTTTCCTCCCTGAGTGCCGGTCCAGCGTATAGCTCGATCAGCTTGACGGCGTTGACATGCCCTTCGAACAGTCTGGCCAGGGCCAGGTCACGTCTTCCCAACGTCCTCAGCAAATCCGCCGTGGCGAGCACGGACTCGCCGGTCGTGCCGGTGCCCAGACCTTCACCGCCCGCCATCACCGGCAGGCAGGCGACCAGCCGTCCCTCGGCGACCAACCGGGCAACCGCACGGCTCAGGCCATCGCTTTCGGCCGCCGGCGGCATGGAGGCGGGCAGGGCGGTCGTCATGCCCGAGCCCCGTTCCCTCGCCGTGACCCTGCCGGCCTTCATGCGGACGCTTCCCGGACAAGAAGCCCTTTCAACGATGGATGCGCCGCGTCGATCGGATGCCCGAGGACATGCCCGCCCTGCGTACGCGAGAACGTCGGCTCGACGCCCGGCCCGTGTCTATGCCGCACGGTATCCAGGCAGGCGAGCAATCGAGGCAGCTCGCGACGCAGTTCGCTCGCTCTGAGCCGTTTGCGCGCAGGTTCCAGCAAGGCCCGCTCGTAGGCGTGCCATGCCGTCTCGAACCGGTCCATGTCGGCAAGCCGTGCAGCAAGCGGGCCGAGAATGCCGGCATTGGCCAGAACGGAAGAGCGCAGGGCCGGCACCTGCCACACCGCCCGCCACCTCGCTCGCGTGACCAGCCGATCGTGCAGAGCGAGGACACCTTCCAGCCGTTCGTCGCACCAAGGATCCGCAGCGTGGAGTCTGTGTGCCAGGGTGTCGGCCATGCCTCCGCTAGCGCGCCCCGTGGTGCGACAGGAGACCCGCACCTTCACATCGTCGGCGTGCAGCACCGACAGACCCTGCGCCCTGACGCGCCTTGCCAGTGCCCGATCCTCCGCGCACGGAACCGGCGGCACCCCGCCGACGGCGATCAGGTCGCGCTTGCGGATGGCGAGGCTCGCTCCGGACGCCTGCCCGTGATGAGGTAGAGGATTCCATGGATCGGGATCGATCAGCCGTTCCAGCTCGAACGATCCTCGGCGGTACCGGTGCTCGATCTTGCCAAGCGCGATGACACGGGCAGGCAACCGCACGATCTCGTCCGGCTCGGGAACGGCCTGTCCGCACACCAGCGATGCGCCTGCGTCCAGATGGGCGATGTTCGCGCTGATCCAGTCTCGCCCGGGCCGGGCATCGGCATCGGTGGTCAGCAAGCAGGCATCGGGAGCGACGTCGGCCCCGGCCAGGTCGAGCGCCAGCCTGCGCGCACCACCCGCATGAGCCAGACGAGGCGAAACGTCGACCTCGATGACCGTCACGGTCTGCCCCGACCGTTCGCCCCAATCCAGGGCACGCCGTGCCGTGTCGTCCCGGGTGCCGTTGACCAGCACGAGCAGACGCGTGAGCGTATCCGCCGTGCGGGCCGCCATCCTGGCGGATCGGGCGCAAGCCCGGAGGCAGGCCTCGATGCGTGCGCTCTCGTTGCACGCAGGTATCGCGACCACGGCGCTGGCCGGTGTCGATGAGCCTGCGAAGCCGCAGCTTCGCACCTTCACTTCATCGCGCCACGGTCCCTCGTCCAGCCACCGTTGCGCGATCCGCACGGTCGACCCTTCCCCGGGCCGGCCCGGTGTTCCGGTCGCCATGACGCTCGTCCTGAAGCGCATGTCCTCTGCGTCGGCTCAGAGCGCGCCCAGGACCTTGTCCATGACCCCTTCCTGACCCTTCTGCACGGCCGCGCGCGGCGATGCCTTGCCCAGATCGGGTTTCTGCCCGCGCGGCTCCATGCGCTTCTTCTTCAGCTCGTAGCTGCCGCCGAAGCTGTTGCCTTCGGACCACAGGCCGTCGGGCGAGGGCACCGAGTCGTCCTTGCCGAACGTGAAGAAGGTCGAGGCGAACTCGTCATCTTCCTCGGACAGCGGAAAGTTGTTCGGTATCGGGTGATTGTCACGACCGCCCAGTTCCTCCCAGGTCGCCATCCACTGGTTCTGATGCATGGTGTCGCGGGCGATCAGGAAGCGCAGCATGTCCTTCATGCCGGCATCGTCGGTCATCTTGAACAGCTGTACCGCCAGCATCCGTCCGGTGGACTCGGCCATCGCGTTGGACAGCATGTCGGCCGCGATGTTGCCGCTCGCATAGACGTGGCTGCAGTTGAACGGGTTGCCGCTGGCATCCACCGGCATGGCCGCCATGCAGGTCGTGATCGCGTGCTGGATGTTCATGCCGCCCATCGCGGCCATGGCGATCGGATCGCCCGCCGCCTTGTCCTGCTCGAGCGGGGCACCCTCCAAGTTCATCGCCACCGCGGTGGCGAGCATCTCGATGTGCCCCATCTCCTCGGTACCGGTCTCGATCAGCAGATCCCGATACTTGGTCGGTCCGCGCGCGCCCCACGCCTGGAAGAGGTACTGCAGGCAGACGCGAATCTCGCCTTGAATGCCGCCGATCGCCTGCTGCAGGGCATTCGCGAACACCGGATCCGGCTTGTCGACACGGACCTCGTACTGCAACTTCCCACCGTCGTGGTAGAACATCGCCCTCTCCTTGCCTTTCATCATCTCGGGGGCTGCAGATTCCCCCTCATGCCGGGCTCGGTGTCGACGGTCTGAAACAAGTGCGTTGACAATACGTATATCGTGCGCTTTCCTCATGCATTGATGACGGTCGGCGGAACGCTCCGCGGGCCTCCTTGCCCGCCCGTGCTCCTATGCGCCTAGGCGTTGTCCGACGTCTCTTCCTTGATCGGCGCTTCCGCCTTGTCCAGGGTGCCCCCCTTGTCGGGCTCGTCCGGTTCCGCCGCATCGGCGACGTCCGCGTCCGGCACCGGACTGGATGCGAACGAGCTGCCCTGCGCATCGCTGTTGCGCTCCTCGCGCGCCGGCACGATTGCGTCCACGACGGTCTCGGTGTCCGCACCCGCATTCGCTTGCGCAGAGGCGTCCGAACCCGACACGTCGGTAGGATCCGCATCGACACCGACGTTCGACTCCGTCGTCTGACGCTTGCTGGCCACGCGATCGCGTCGTCGGCTCACGCTGCGGCGTCGCGCAGGCTTCTTGTCCGCCTTCGTCTCGTCGTCACTGCCGGTTTGCTCCTCGGCCTCGGAGGTGTCGCTCGAGGTGTCGCTCCCGGACTCGGTCGATACGTCGGCGTCGGTCTGCTCGCCGATGTCCTCGGCACGCCCCTCCATCGTCAGCTCGCCCGCCCTGGCCGCGGCCAACGGCACGGCGCCCTCGGGTTCGACAAGCTCGGGCCGGACCGCGGGCGGAATCGCTCCGGAATCCTGCGCCTCGTCGACCGCGGCGCGGATGGCATCGCCAGCCTGCGTGGTCGTGTCGGTGTCCGTACCATCGGCGGCGTCGTCTTCGTCGGCGTTGTCCTCATCGGTCGGCTCGGCAGCCGTTTCGGCCTGGTCGGCCGCTTGGTCGGCCGCTTGGTCGGCGGCAGGTTCGTCGACCGGATCGTCCGCGACGGTCGCGTCCGCCTCGGCATCCTTCCTGGCACGACTGCCACGACGCCCGCGGGAACGACCGCGCGGAGCGCCCGAGGGGGTGGTTTCCGACGAATCGTCCGGATCGCCTGCCCGGGCCGCGGCGGCACCATCGCCGGTCTCGGTCTCGGTCTCGGTCTCGGTCTCGGTCGATGCCGAACTGCCTTCCGATGCGTCGATCGCGGCGTCAGCGCCGGCGTCGGTACCGTCCGGCTGCGCGTCGGGCTGGCCGGATTCGGGTCCCCCGCCGGTTCTGCCGGTTTTGCCGTCCTGCGCGGATTCGCCATCGGGCGCGGGTTCGTCAGCCTGAGCGCCTGACGTCCCGATCAGTGCGGCCGGCTTGAACTGTGCGCGACGTGCCGCACGAGCATCCTGTCCCGAACGCTTGTGCGGCGCCGGCTCGTCGTCCGTTTCGGGTGTGGCGGCTTCGACATCTTCGACGGCCCCGGCGTCACCGGTGCCCGCGTCCGTCCCGTCCGGGCGTTCGTCGCCGTCGTTGCGCGGGGCCACGTCGATATCCGCCACGTGGGGCGACGGATCGTCCGACGTGTCCGCCTCGGTCGAGGTGTCCGACGCGACGGCCGAGGAACCTTGCTCGCGCGCATCGCCCGTCTCGCCGGCCTTCGCGCCGCGATTGCGGTTGCGCCCGCCACGGCGCGAACGCCGCCTGCGCGGCCCTTCACCGGTGCCGTCCTCGTCCTCGCTCGCCTCGGCGGAGCGCACGGCTCCCGGTGCCTTGTCGCGAGTGGCGTCCGCCTGCTCGGTGCTCACCGCGTCGGCCTTGCCGCGCCCGCGTCCGCCACGCTTCTTGCCGCGTCCCTCGTTGCCGCCGCCGGTCTCGCCATCACCCGACGATTCCACCGCCTGCTCGATGTTCTCGGCCTGCGCCTCGTTTCGGGCGTCCCCGTTCTTGCGGGTCCGGTTGCGCCCGCCACGGCTGCGTCCACCGCGACCGCGTCGCTTGCCGCGGGTCCCGTCTTCCTGGTCGTCGCCGTCCGCATCGGCACCGGAACGTGCCGATTTCTGGCCGGCAGGCTTCAGCTTGGACGCGGTGTCCTGCGCGCTGCCCTCGTGTGCGGCACCGGCGCCGAACAGCGAGCTCACCGCACCGAAGATCCGCATGAATCCGCCACCGTGCGCCGGTGGCGGTAGCACCACCGGTTGATCCGGTGCCGGATCGGGTTCGGGTGCCGCGCGCGAGGCGAGGCGGGCGGGCGGCGGCGGCGGCACGTCGGGCGACAGCATGCCCACCGCGGCCTGCTCGACAGGCTTCGCCTCGCGCGGATCCTCGGGCGCATAGTGCACCGTGTTTTCCTGCGCCAGCTCGTAGCTCTTCTTCTGGACCGCGTCGTGATCGGCTTCCGTCATGCGGATGCGCTCGATCGTGTAATTCGGCGTGTCCAGCGTCGGGTTGGCCACGATCAGCAGCACGCAGTCGTTGCGCGCCTCGATCTCGGTGATGCTCTGGCGCTTCTCGTTCAGCAGGTAGGTGGCCACGTCGACCGGCACGTCGGCCACCACTCGCCCGGTGTTCTCCTTTCGCGCATCTTCCTCCATCAGCCGCAGGATCGACAGCGCGGTGGATTCGATGCCGCGGATGGTGCCGTGCCCGTGGCAGCGCGGGCACACGATGCCCGAGCCTTCGTCCAGCGAGGGGCGCAGGCGCTGGCGCGACATCTCCAGCAGGCCGAACTTGGAGATCCGGCCGATCTGCACCCGGGCGCGATCCTGCCTGAGCGCCTCGCGCAGGCGATTCTCCACGCTGCGCTGGTGCTTGGAGGCGAACATGTCGATGAAGTCGATCACCACCAGCCCGCCCAGGTCGCGCAGCCTGAGCTGGCGGGCGATCTCCTCGGCCGCCTCCAGGTTGGTGTTGGTGGCGGTGTCCTCGATGTCGGCACCCTTGGTGGCACGCGCCGAGTTGATGTCGATCGAGACCAGCGCCTCGGTGTGGTCGATGACCAGCGCACCGCCGGAGGGCAGTCGGACCTCGCGCTGGAACGCGGTCTCGATCTGCGATTCGATCTGGTAGCGGTTGAACAGCGGAACCGGATCGTCGTAGTGCTTCAGCTTCTTCTCGTTCTGCGGCATGTACAGGCGGATGAATTCGGCCGCCTGATCGCACACGCCGCGCTCGTCGGCGATGATTTCGCCGATGTCGCCCTTGAAGTAGTCGCGCAATCCGCGAACGATGATGTTGCTTTCCTGGTAGATCAGGAACGGCGCCTTGCGCCCTTGGGCCGCCTCGCTGATGGCGGTCCAGATGGAGGCCTGGTAGTCCAGGTCCCACTGCAGCTCCTCGGTGGTGCGCCCGATGCCGGCGGTGCGCACGATCGTGCCCATGCCCTCGGGCACCTCGACCTCGGCCATGGCGGCCTTCAGTTCGGCCCGGTCATCGCCTTCGATGCGGCGCGACACGCCACCGGCGCGTGCGTTGTTGGGCATCAGCACCAGGAACCTTCCGGCCAGGCTGATCTGGGTGGTGAGCGCCGCCCCCTTGTTGCTGCGCTCCTCCTTCTCGATCTGCACCACCAGCTCCATGCCTTCGCGCAGGTGATCCTTGACCGTGGCCCTGGTGACCTCGCCCTTGCCGTCGCCCAGGTATTCGCGCGAGATCTCCTTGAACGGCAGGAAGCCGTGCCGGTCGCCGCCGTAGTCGACGAAGGCGGCTTCCAGACTGGGCTCGACGCGGGTGATCTTCGCCTTGTAGATGTTCGACTTGCGCTGTTCGCGCGACTTGTGTTCGATATCCAGGTCGATCAGCTTCTGGCCGTCGACGATCGCGACGCGCAACTCCTCTTCGTGAGTCGCGTTGATGAGCATTCTTTTCATGGAACGGGGGGGTCTCTGTCTCCGGGGCGCGCGGCGGGATCGCTCGACAGGTCGCGTATCCGCCGCTCGCGCGCTCGCACGGCCGACCCGCGGTCAGGCAGTGCAGCAGGACGAACATGAGCTGGATCGCTGTCATCGATCGATGCGTCGTGCCGCGCGCGGCCGGACGTTGAATCTGCAAGAAAGAGCCGTCGCACGAAAGGGTGCGGCGGTACGTGGGTCGCTCACGTCCGCAGAGCTCCCGAGCGCGGGTGGCGCGAAGGTGTCGGACGGGCAGCGTCGAAATGCGATGCGGTCTGCAATGGCGTCGGGCGGTCGGCAGGCCGACGGGTTGTCCGTCGTGTGCTGGCGGCGCTCCTCGACGTCCGATTCGCGAACCCGCCGGATGTGTGCGGGTGCGCTCGAACGCCGTTCAGCCTGTCGACCCGGGGAATGCTCCCGCAGCGTCGACTCTTTAATATAGCGTGATGTGCCCGGTGCGGCAAACGAACGCTTGCCGGCGGCAGGCAACCGGATGATGGCGACGATGAACCCTGAACGCGTGGATGACGACGGCGCCGTCGGTGACGGCAAACCGGCGCCCGCGCGCCATGAACGCGTCACCGAGCACGAGTCCGGGCAGCGCATCGACAATTTCCTGCTTCGGCGTGCACCGGGCGTGCCGAAGAGCCACGTCTATCGCGTCATCCGCCGTGGCGACGTGCGGGTCGACGGACGGCGCGTGAAGCCGACCCGCAAGCTGGTCGCCGGCGAGCAGGTGAGGGTGCCGCCGATGCGGCTGGACGTCCGGGGGCCGATCCGGGTGCCGGATGCGGTCGCCGATGCGCTGGGCGCGGCGGTCCGGCTGGAGGAGAACGATTTCCTGCTGCTGGACAAGCCGGCCGGCATCGCGGTGCACGGAGGCAGCGGCCTGATGTTCGGTGCCATCGATGCGCTGCGCCAGGCGCGTGGCGAGCCGTCGCTGGAGCTGGTGCACCGTCTGGACCGCGGGACCAGCGGCGCGCTGCTGGTGGCTCGCGATGCCGGACGGGCCAGGGCCCTGCAACGCCTGTTTCGGGATCGCGCGATCGACAAGCGCTATCGGGCACTGGTCGACGGGGCGTGGCCCGAGGGCACCCGGCGTGTGGCGCTACCGCTGCTGGCCAACAAGGAACACGCCGGCGAGCGGCGGGTGATCGTGGATGCGGGCGGTCAGCACGCCGTCAGCCATTTCGACGTCGAAGAGCGGTTCGCCGATACAGCGACCGAACTGTCGGTGCGCATCGAGACCGGGCGAACCCACCAGATCCGGGTCCATGCGCAGGCCAGCGGCTGCGCGGTCATCGGGGACGAGCGTTACGGCGACAATCGGCGCAACGGCGAACTGAAGCGGGTCGGAATCGGGCGCCTGTGCCTGCACGCCGCCCGGCTGGCGTTCACGTGGCAGGCACGCGAGCGGGTGCTCGAGGTGCCGCCGGGCGGGGACTGGGAGGCGATGCGTCACGCGCTGCGCAGCACGATCTGACGTGCATGGCCAGCACGCCGGCACCGAGCGCCAGCGCGCCGACGACGATGCCCGCGATCATCGCGGCGGCATTGCTGCGCACCATCGCCAGGCAGGTGATGATCAGCGCGCCGGGCGCCAGGAACAGCAGCATGGCGGGCAGCAGTTCGCGCCACGGCGGTGTTCTGTCGAGCGGAGCATCCTGATGGTTCATGAGCATCGATTTCCAGCAGCGACATTCGGCGGTGCGAGCGCAGTGATACGCAGAAGGCCCAGAATGGATGAGCGCGGTCGGTTCGAGTCCTTTCGTGCGGCGTTGCGCAAGCATTGCAACGATGCCTCGATTCCCCCTTGTCGCCGGAGCCCGTTCGAACGATGACGATGGACGACCCTGACGCGATGGCGCCCGACCTTTCCCGCGCCGCGCTGTCCGCGCTGTGCCGCACGCTGCCCGCCGACGGGCTGCGGTTGCCGGACGTGGCGGCGCTGGAGCGCTTCGCGGCTCGTCTGGCCGAGGCCTTGGTCGCCGCGCTGGCGCATGCACCGGTGGTGGTGTCGCTCGACGGTGATCTGGGCGCCGGCAAGACCACGCTGGCCCGCGCGCTGCTGCACGTCCTGGGGCACTCCGGTCCGGTGAAGAGTCCGACCTACACGCTGTTCGAGACCTATCGGGTGGCCGGACACGAGGTGGCTCACGTCGATCTGTACCGGGTCATCGACCCGCAGGAGCTGGAGCTGATCGGGTTCGACGAGCTGGTCGCCCGGACCGACCTGCTGCTGGTCGAATGGGCCTCGCAGGGCGGGCGCTGGATGCCGGAGGTCGATCTTGCGATTCGGCTGGAGACGCTCGATGAGGGCGGGCGCCATCTGACACTTGAACTTCCGCCGATCCCTTCTACGCTCTAGGTACGGTGGGCTGCAGATGGCCGGCCGACCCGCCCTGCAGAAGGCCACAGCGATGAATCAGCTTTCGCGTCGTCACTTCGTCGCCCTTGCCGGCGCAACGCTGGCGCTCGGCCCCGCGGGGCTCGCCCGTGCGGCACGACTGGCCGATGCCCGGCTGGTGCACAAGGACAACGTGGTGCTGCACATCGACCTGGACGCCCGCATCGAGCGGGCCGACCTGTTCACGCTCGACGACCCGCCACGGCTGGTGATCGACCTGCCGGGCACCCGGCTGGCCGGAACGGCACCGGTGATCGGCGGCGATGGCGGGGTGGTGTCCGGGGTCCGCTTCGGCAGTCGTGACAACGGGGCGTTGCGGGTGGTCGTCGATCTTCGTCGTGCGATCAGTCCGAGCTACCGGGTCGTGCCACGCGGTCAGGGGCAGCGCCTGCTGGTCGACCTGGGGGTCAAGGGCGATCCGACCCGGGCGATGACGCGCCACCGCGTGATCGAGCGGGCACCGCTGCGCGATGCGGTGGTGGCCATCGATGCCGGGCATGGCGGCAAGGACCCCGGGGCCATCGGGCAGCGGGACACGCGCGAGAAGGATGTGGTGCTGAAGATCGCGCAGCGGTTGCAGCGACGCCTGGTCGCGACCCACGGCGTGACCCCGGTGATGATGCGCGATCAGGACCGGTTCGTCGGCCTGCGCGACAGGCTGGCGCTGGCCCGCGCCGAGCACGCCGACGTGTTCGTGTCGATTCATGCCGATGCGTTCAAGCGCCGCTCGGCGCATGGCAGCTCGGTCTACACGCTCAGCCACGACGGAGCCAGCTCGGAGGCGGCCGCCTGGCTGGCCAAGAGCGAGAACGAGAACGCGGCCCTGTTCGGCGACATCAGCCTGGACGGGCTGGACCAGATGCTCGGTCAGGTGCTGCTGGATCTTGCGCAGAACGGGACCGCCGAGGCGAGCATCGCGATGGGTGCCGAGGTGCTGGGCGAGCTGCAGCAGGTCGGTGCGGTGCACAAGCCCCAGGTCGAACAGGCGAACTTCGCGGTGCTGAAGTCGCCGGACATCCCGTCGATGCTGGTCGAGACGGCGTTCATCTCCAATCTCCAGGAGGAGCGCAAGCTCAACGATCCGCGCTTTCAGGATGACCTGGCGACCGCGATCGGCGATGGCGTCACGCGCTACCTGGCGCGCCGTGCCCCGGTCGGCACGCTGCTGGATGCCGAACGACGCGCCAACGGCTGAGGTCGTGCTCGTGATGGTCGGTTCGAGCGGGCTGTGCGCAGTCGTCGTGCGTGTCATCATCGGCGCGCCATGTCGATTCAGCGTCTGCCAGATCACCTCGTCAACCAGATCGCCGCTGGCGAGGTGGTGGAGCGCCCGTCCTCCATCGTCAAGGAACTGATCGAGAACAGCCTGGATGCCGGGGCGCGTGCCCTGCGCATCGAGCTGGAGCAGGGCGGACTGGAACGGGTACGGGTGCGCGACGACGGCACCGGCATTCCCGTCGACGAGTTGCCGCTGGCCTTGACGCGACACGCCACCAGCAAGATCACCGCGCTGGAGGACCTGCAGTCGGTGGCCAGCATGGGCTTTCGTGGCGAGGCGCTGCCGAGCGTGGCGTCGGTATCGCACCTGGAGCTGACATCGCGCACCGCGGAGCAGGAGCACGGCGCCCGGTGGGCGTACCGGCCCGACGTCGGTGCCGGCCAGTCGACGCGGCCCGCACCCGCACCGCATCCGGTCGGTACCACCGTGGATGTGCGCAGCCTGTTCTACAACGTTCCGGCACGCCGCAAGTTCCTGCGCAGCGCGCGCACCGAGTACCAGCGCTGCGAGGCGGTGGTGCGCACGCTGGCGCTGGCCCATCCGGGCTGCGCGGTGCAACTGGTGCACAACGGTCGGACCACGCTCGATCTGGCGGCGGCGAACGACGATGCGGGCGAGGATGGCAGGCTTGCGCGCCTGCTCGGCAAGCCGTTCGCGCAGGCCACGCGGCGCGTCTCGATCGAGGCGCTCGGCCTGTCGCTGGAGGGTTGGCTGGCCGATCCCGCGTTCTCTCGCCCGCAGACCGACCTGCAGCACTTCTACGTCAACCGGCGCCCCGTTCGCGATCGGGTGGTGGCGAACGCGGTCCGCCAGGCCTTCGGCGATCTGATGTACCACCAGCGCCACCCGGCATTCGTGCTGTTCCTGGGCATCGATCCGCAGAACGTCGACGTGAACGTGCACCCGGGCAAGCAGGAGGTGCGCTTTCGCGAAAGCTCGGCGGTGCACACCTTCGTGCGCCGCTCGCTCAAGGAGTTCCTGTCGGCGATCGTCCCCGGTGACGACGACGGGGAGCGGGCCAGCGTGGCGCTGGCGGGGGTCGAGCGTGCCGGGATGCCCGCCCCGCGTCCGGGGGTGCTGCCGCTCGGCGAGCCACGTGCCCCCGCGTCGGCGCACGCGCAGCAGTTCGATGCCCTGTCACGGCTCGGGGGCGCACGCGCCGGGGCATCGCGACCGCTCGACCCCTACGCGCAGCCGCGCGGTGCGATCTCGCCCGATGCCCCGGCCGGGAGTTCCTCCGACACGCAGGCCTTGCCGGCGCCCGCGGACTCGCCCACCGCGCATCGGATCGCCGATGGCGAACCACCGCCGCTGGGTTATGCGCTGGCTCACCTGCACGGGGTCTACGTGCTCGCGCAGAACGTCTCCGGCCTGATACTGGTGGATGCGCACGCCGCGCACGAGCGCATCACCTACGAGCGGTTGAAGGCGACCTTGCGTCAGGGCGACGTGCCGTCGCAGACCTTGCTGGTACCGCTCGGACTGGACGTCGGTCGGGCCGAGGCGGAAGCGGCCGAGCTGGCCGCCGACGAGCTGCGATCGCTGGGACTGTCGCTGACCCGCAGCGGCCCGGAACGTCTGACCGTGCGCGCGTTGCCGGCGCTGCTGGCGAAGGCGGATGTCGGTGCCCTGGTGCACGACGTGCTGGCCGACCTGGTGGTGGACGGGCGCAGCGAACGGGTGCTCGAGGCGGCCGATCGTGTGCTGTCGACGATGGCCTGCCACGGATCGGTGCGGGCCAACCGCGCGCTGTCCGGCAGCGAGATGAACGCGCTGCTGCGCGATATGGAGTCCACGCCGAACAGCGGACAATGCAACCATGGCAGGCCGACCTGGACCGCGCTGTCGATGCGTGAACTGGATGCGCTGTTCATGCGCGGCCGGTGAGCGCCACCGCGCCGGTGATCGTGCTGACGGGGCCGACCGCCAGCGGCAAGACCGCCCTGGCGCTGGAGCTTGCCGAAGCGCTGGATGGCGAGATCGTGAGCGTGGACAGCGCCCTGGTGTATCGGGGACTGGACATCGGCAGCGCCAAGCCCGACGCCTCGGAACGGGCGCGCATTCCGCATCACCTGATCGATGTGACCGGGCTGGAGCGCCCGTACTCGGCGGCGCGGTTCGTCGAGGATGCGCTGCCGGTCATCCGGCAGATCCGCGAACGCGGGCGACGACCGTTGCTGGTCGGGGGGACGATGCTGTATTTCAAGGCGCTGTTCGGCGGTATCGCACCGATGCCGCCCGGCGATGCGGTGCTGCGTGCGCAACTCGACCGGCAGGCGGCAACGCTCGGCTGGGCCGCCATGCACGAAAGGCTCGCGGCGCACGACCCGGCCGCCGCCGCCCGAATCCATCCCAACGATGCCCAGCGCATCGGTCGGGCACTGGAGGTGTTCGAGCTGAGCGGACGAACGCTCAGCGAGCTGCAAGCCGCGACGCGGCCAGCGTTCGCGGAGCCGGTCGTCTCGCTGGCGCTGTTGCCGCACGATCGAGGTTGGCTGCACGCACGCATCGCCCGCCGGCTCGACATGATGCGCCAGGCAGGCTTCGACGAGGAGGTGCGCGCCCTGCACGCGCAAGCCCTCTCGCCCGAGCTGCCGGCGCTGCGCAGCGTGGGCTACCGACAGGCGCTGGAGGCGCTGGCGAGCGGTACGTTCGAGCACGAGCCGGACGGTAGCTCCGCACGGTGGCCGGCGCGCGCGGTGTTCGCCACCCGGCAGCTGGCCAAGCGCCAGCTGACCTGGCTGCGCTCGCGGCCCGAACCCGTTGCGATCGGCTGCGATGCCCTCACGTTGAGCGAGCAGCGCCGCGTGGCGCTGGACACCGTGCAGGCCGGGCGCAGCGTCCGACTGTTTTCGTCCGACCATCCGCTGGCGCACGCACCATGACCGATCAACCGAGACAGGGTCCCTCGATCGCCGACCCCTCGGCCGGCACCGAGGTGCCGCCGATGACCGAACAGGTCGGCAACACCCGCCTGGTGCCGATCGCCCGCATCGGTGCCAACGATCGAGGCAACCGGATACTGGGCAAGCTGGAGGGGGACAACCCGGCCGGCTCGGTCAAGGATCGACCGGCGGCGAACATGATTCGCCAGGCCGAAGCGCGGGGCGACATCCGGCCCGGCGACCGGCTGATCGAGGCGACCAGCGGCAACACCGGCATCGCGCTGGCCATGGTGGCCGCCTCGATGGGCTACCGGATGCGCCTGCTGATGCCGGACAACATGACCGACGAGCGCAAGGCCACCATGCTGGCCTACGGCGCCGAGCTGGTGCTGGTCAGCGAGGAGGAGGGCATGGAGTTCGCCCGTGATCGTGCCGCCGAGATGGGAGCGGCCGGCGAAGGACTGGTGCTGGACCAGTTCGCCAACCCGGACAACTGGGGCGCGCACTACCGATCCACCGGGCCGGAGTTGTGGGCTCAGACCGGCGGACACATCACCCACTTCGTGAGTTCGATGGGCACCACCGGCACCATCATGGGCGTGTCGCGGTACCTGAAGGAGCGCAATCCGGACATCCGCATCATCGGCGTGCAGCCCGAGGACGGATCCAGCATTCCCGGCATCCGCCGCTGGCCGGAGGCCTACCTGCCGAAGATCTACGAACCGGCGCGGGTCGATCGAATCATCGATGTCAGCGCGGCCGATGCCGAGGACATGGCGCGCCGCCTGGCGCGCGAAGAAGGCATTCTCAGCGGCGTCAGCTCGGGCGGGGCGCTGCTGGCGGCGCTGCGCATGCAGCAGGAGCTGGAAGGAGCGACGATCGTCACGATCGTGTGCGATCGCGGCGACCGGTACCTGTCGAGCGGGCTCTTTCCGGTCTGAGGGGCGACTGCGACCGCGTCTGCGACCGCGTCTGC
>Ga0115029_1000153_pt1 | contig 80490 bp, 66 predicted proteins | sample SidtaG_3_FD_87297 | JGI IMG/M metagenome (GOLD analysis project Ga0115029, IMG submission 87297) | Marine algal microbial communities from Sidmouth, United Kingdom - Sidmouth_Asex1 metaG | ecosystem: Host-associated > Algae > Red algae > Unclassified | place: Sidmouth, United Kingdom | collected... | reverse complement strand
TTGCCCTCATGGATTACATAGGGCATGATGTCAACTATAAGGTTACAGAGACAGTATTTGAAGCATTCTTCTATGATCCGAGGTTCGTACCTAGTTTCTCGCAGAAGCGACTCGTCGAGGCTGGTTACCTAGGTAGAAAGACGGGTCGTGGATTTTATGATTATTCTGAGGATGCGGCCCCACTTACAAGTTCTGTATCGGAGCAGCACTTGGAAGATATTGCCAATCGCATCATCGTGATGCTGATCAATGCAGCCTATGATGCGCTTCACTTTGGAGTGGCGACGAGAGATGACATAGAACTTGCTATGACTAAGGGTGTCAACTATCCCCAGGGCTTGCTAGCCTGGTCAGAGGATATAGGTCTGCAAGAGTGTGTGGATCAGCTAGACGAACTCTACGACTTCTACCATGAGGATCGCTATCGATGCTCTGCAAGATTGAGAGCGCTAGCCTTACAGTCTGCCATGTCTTAACAGCGCAATAGCGAACTGTAAAGACGCTTGAGCTTACTAGGTTTAGAGCCTAGACGGTAGTGTATAAATACCCATAGATTTATCAGATTGACACGAAGCCAGCTATTCTCTTGGTATTTTCTAGAGCTTACCACCACATCCTGAGGGATGATAGAATAGGGTATTTCGGCTCTTCTTATGCGTCGTGTCATGTCAAAATCTTCCATGATACAGAAAGTCTCATCGTAGCCGTTCATTTCTTCCCATGCCGCCCGAGTAAAATACTGACACTGGTCACCGGCACCGGCAAATATGCCATCGCTTTTGGTATAGCGGCTATTCCATCGTAGCAGCCAAGTATCTGGCTCAAAGCGATAGGAAAAGAAACCATAGCCATCACCATTTTCTATTTGTTCTTGGATGAGTGATATATACTCTCTTGGCGGCCTCACATCTGCATGGACAAACCATATCACGTCACCACGACTGTACTCCACACCGAGATTCATCTGTGAAGCACGACCAGCATTGTCAGATTTCACATATCGTACTTGCTCATACTGAGCACATATAGATTCACTATCATCCGTACTATCTGGAGAGTCAACCACTGTGATCTCAGCCAGTTCGTCACTGTTGCCGATTAAGAGATTGAGAAGCTCAGCAAGATTGCCTGATTCATTATATGTAGGTATGATGATGCTCAGTCTCATAGAGGACTATCTGGCGATAAATAATAACTTTTATTGCTGTAAGTGCTTACGTATATACGATGAAGCATCAAAGAATGGATTTTATCAGGACATGTGCAATTGCTCTTCTTCTCATTTGGGCGAAAGCCCCAGGTATCTCACAGCAAAACTACATGGCTACAAGTGTAGAAATGTTAGAAAATCTGAGATCGGGTGCATCTGTGGATGGGCAATTGGCCGCCTTTGCATCAAGTACTCACGAGGATATCTTGAGCGAGATTGACACCGATCCTGAGCGTCTTGCCTTCTGGGTCAATGTCTACAACGCCCACATACAGTATGTCCTCGCCAAAGATCCAGAGCTCTATGATGATCGCCGGACTTTTTTCAAGGAGCCGCGAGTTAAGATTGCAGGACGCGTCTTATCATTTGAGGAGATAGAACACGGGATTATCAGGCACTCAGCATTACCATGGGGCCTCGGCATCATAGGTAAGATCTTTCCTCCTCGATGGGAGCGTGATCTGAGAGTAGAAGATAAGGACTGGCGCATTCACTTTGCTCTCAACTGTGGCGCCAAAGATTGCCCTCCTGTGGCAATTTACCACGCTGATCGAGTCTCTGAAGAATTTGACTTTATGACTACCAAGTTCTTACAGGAAACTACCGCCTACAGTAAAGACACCGAGACGGCTGAAGTGGTGGCGCTGTTCAATTGGTTTCGCGGTGATTTCGGCTGTAAGCGTGGAGTAAAGCAGATCTTGGAAGATTATTCCATCACGCCTGAGCGCCCTCAGAAGATCGATTATCGCTCCTATGATTGGACTCTTGATCTGGGCAACTATCGCGATATACCTGCAGAGTAAGCCCACATCATGGTCTATCAGAAAGCTTCATTGACAGTAAGGTAAAAATTCCAGCCCTCGCGCTGCACTCCTACGTCTAGTCTGATCCGTGTGCCCTCTGCTTCATCAAGCACGTATCGCACTCCACCACCGAGTGACCACTGCATATGTGAGGTGTCAATCTCCTTGCCCACGTGAGTGAAGCTATAAAATCCTGCTCCATAAAATCTTCCTCTGATGGGAAATCTCAGCTCCTGCTGCCAAGAAAGTATCTGGTCAGAGATGAATCGCCTATCGGGAAAGCCCCTGCTGAGTGATCCACTAGAGATATATGGCTGATGATAAAACGGTGTATCATCAGTAGTCCTCATACCGTAGATGCGACTGGCTAAGATGCCCACCTGACCGACCTCGAGATAAGCTCGGAGATCTGCACTCCATCTGGAGAAACTGTAATCACTCAGTACACTGGACCAAGATCTATCATGCACAAGCTGTGCAAAGAGGCCCTGTGTCGGATAGAACAACACATCTCGCGTATCATATACCGCGGTAGCGGACCACATCATCACATTCCCACCTTCAGCACCAGGAGGAGCGCATGCACAGCTATCAGTAAGATTGCGTAAGTCTGGAAGGGAGAAGTGATCATATTTGGCACCTGCACCGAGCAACAGTCCTGGAATGACCTCCCACAGACTGGTATACTGCACGCGAGGGAAATTGGCCCGATATACAAGCTCATCATCTAGCTCGCTATCTGGTCCCAAGCCATAGTAGCTATAGCTGTATCTGTAGTAACCGATTTCTCCTATATGCCTCCGCTTGCCATCCTTAGCGTACATCTCAAAGGGGGCGTAGATAAGTAGCTGTCCTCTGGTGGTATAAGCCGCGCTATAGATGATCTGGCTTGGTCTTGATGTGCTATTCTCACCCGGCAGACGGAATGTCAGGATACCTAGGCCACCTAGAGCTAAGCCAGTCTCTGGCAGATAAAATGCCAGTGGCAACAGTCGATGGTCAATTCCTGAGCTATCATTTTCTACCTGAGCGTGACTCTGCCGAGGCAGGAGAACTAACACGGAGGCTAGAATGATCGCTATCCTGATTGAACTATTACCCACGTAAGATCGGTATATAGTGTGAGGATGCAATAGGACTATAGATCATATTGTAATATTACCTCTTCATATATAGACTATGTACAGACAACAGAGAGGATATCCTAGGAGCCGCCGCAGTCGCAGACGAGGAGGTGGACTGATCATCGCCTTGATATTTGTCGCATTTGCCCTAGTGCGCTACTTCAGCAATACTCAATTAAATGAAGTCACAGGTCAAAAGCAGCAAATAGGTATGACGGTAGAGCAGGAGATCTCTCTTGGTCTCAATAGTACTCCAACCATCATCCAGCAGCACGGTGGCCTTTATCAAGACGCTGAGCTCCAAGCATATGTGAAAGCAGTAGGACAGAAACTAGTGCGCAATAGCGCGGCGCGCAATACTCCCTATAGATACGATTTTCACTTACTAGCAGACCCGCGTACTGTCAATGCCTTTGCACTGCCTGGTGGTCAGATCTTTATCACGCAGGCGCTCTATAGCCGACTGGAGACAGAGGATCAACTAGCTGGTGTGCTCGGTCATGAGATAGGTCACGTAGTGGGTCGTCATAGCGCTGAGAGAGTTTCTAAGCAGCAGCTGGCCAAGGATCTTACAGGAGCAGCCGTCCTTGCTACTGGTGACTATGGTACGGCTCAGGCAGCCCAGATGATCGCTAATGTGGTCAATATGAAATACGGTCGAGGTCACGAGCTAGAGAGCGATGATCTCGGTGTACGATTCATGATCAAGTCGGGCTACGATCCGCATCAGCTCAAGGATGTCATGCGCATCCTTAAGGAAGCTGCTGGCGGTGGAGAGCGACAGCCGGAGTTCTTCAGTACGCATCCAGACCCTGAGAATCGTATCGAGGAGATAGAGCGAGCTATAGAGAAGTACCAGAAATAGGAGATATCTTCCTCAGTAGGGTGTTTGTCTCGATGATGCAGCGAGGACCTTTCGGTCAAAAAATTTTTCCATGTGACAGATCAATCGGTGTTGCACTTACAAGTACGTACTACTCCTATGATCCGAGGGCCTGAGCTTCTTTTGCTCTGAGTTGCTTGAGCTGAGATGCGAGAAAGATGAAGGTCACAGCTGAGGCACCCATGTCAGCGATAGGGAAGCTTACCCATATGCCATTGAGTCCATAGAAGCTGGGTAGGATCAATACCAGCGGAATTAAAAACAATATCTGCCTAGTCAGTGTCAGGATGAGCGCGGGCCATGCCTTGCCGATAGACTGGTAGTATGCGCTGCCTATGAGATTGATAGCAATCACGGGAGTCATAGCAAATACAATCCTCATCGCTGGGATTGTCAGCTCTATCAGACGCTCATCTGTAGTGAAGAGGCGCACTAGCTGCGGTGTATACAGCATGATGACACCAAAGATGATAAATGCGAGCAGTGTGGAGCTCCGTATAGATAATCCTACTATCTTCTTTACGCGAGTCCACAGTTCGGCGCCATAATTGTATCCAATGATGGGTACGCATCCCTGTGTCACTCCGAGAATAGGGAATATAGCAAAGAGAAGAAACCGATTTACTATACCAAATACACTAAGCCCCAACTCGCCGCCCTGGGCATAGAGCGCATTATTAAGGATGAGATAGAAGATGCTTACTGATCCCTGGCGTGCCAGAGTTGCTGAGCCAAGGGATGAAGCTTCAGCTACGATGGCTCCATCTGGTATAAAATCGCTCGATGTGAGAGTGATGCCGCTCCTTCCGCGAAGAAAGAATATCGCTGTGAATACGGCACTCGCAATATAGGCAGAAGTAGTAGCTATGGCAGCCCCTGACATACCTAAGTCGAGCCATACGATCAAGATAGGATCTAAGACTACATTAGTCACTGCTGGGATGATGAGAGTGACCATGGCAACTTTAGGATGACCTACAGCTCTGATCACATTATTAGCCATCATAGCCCAAGCTAAAAATGGTATACCTGGTACGATGATGCGGAAGTACTCTAGAGCAGGAGATTTCACAGAGCCCTTGCCGCCAAATGCTGTTACTATCTCTTCCATAAAGAAGAATGATAGCACTGCGAGGGTAATGCTTAGCCCCAGCGTAATAGAAATCATATTACCAAAACTGAGAGCAGCACGCTTCATATCGTTCGCGCCTAGAGCTCTAGATAGTATCGAGGATCCACCTACGCCTACTGCTAATCCTATGCTAGCAAATAGGTACATGATTGGAAGCACGACAGTAATAGCACCTATACCATCAGGCCCTACCCATCTGCCTACGAACACAGTATCCACGATACCATATATAGAGAGCATCAGGATACCTACAGCTGCAGGCACCGCTTGCTGACGTAACAACTTTCCGATTGGCTCTATACCAAATGCTCTGGATCTATCGGGGCTAGACACGCCTACAAAGGTACTGCATGCATCCTGTGACGAGCAGGTCGACTATGGCCTGAGAACATCGCAGTGCGGCAAGGCTGTGATGGAGCTATCACACTGGCTTGATATAGTAAGGGAGTGATCTGATGGTGAAGGAGTTGACGTAAAACCCTGTACGGTGATGGCCCACATGAGTAAGCCTACGATGGCAAATGCAATATCTTTCATAGTGACTAGATTGCTGGTGTAGGTAGAGTAACAGAGTGGCTATCTTATATAGTGTAATCGGGACAGATGCTATGATTACTTTAACCATTACTGCATCATGATGATCCATGTCCTAAGCGGAGGCACGCTTCAGCTTATCATTGATGGCTCTCCCCAGTCCCTGGTCTAGGACATACTCAAAGCCTATGATATCTACATCCATATCATCAAGTTGCCGTAGCATATGGAACAGATTGCGAGCAGCTTCCGCTAGTGAGCCAGTGGGGCTTAGAGTACAGACGCATTTGGCTGACAAGCCGCTAGGAACTTTCTCAAAGGCTAAAAATCCTACTCGATCCGAGCCATAGGTCTGGATCAGCTCATCAATCGGCAAGGAACTAAGAGAAGTAGTAGGCGAGTAGTGATGGGTCAGCATACCTGGACTGCGTGGATTGCTCGTACTCGTCTGCACATGCACAGGGACACCATGAGTACCCAGCATTTCTGCAGTAATCGCCCCTTGACGTAAGATATAAATTTCATCATCTCTTATCTCTACCACAGTACTCTCTAGACCTACATACGATGTAGCTCCATCAAGGATATACGCTATGCGCTCACCCAGTTGCTTCTGCACGTGCTCAGGTCTAGTAGGGCTGATATAACCAAATGGATTAGCGCTGGGTGCGGCTAAGGGGAAATCTAGTCGTTGCAAAAGAGCTCTGCATAGGGGATGCGATGGCAAGCGCACCGCTACAGTAGGGAGGCCTGACGTGACGAGATCTGGTATAGTGGCTCTACGCTCGCACAGCAAGGTCAATGGCCCTGGTGCATACGTACGCAGTAGCTCTAGGCCAAGACCTGTAGGCGCTATGATATATTCATCTAAGGACGCGATATGATGCGTATGTATAATCAGGGGATCAAAAGTCGGTCTACCCTTGACTTCAAAGATCTTGGAGATAGCTCGAGGATTGGTAGCATCTCCAGCTAGCCCATAGACCGTTTCTGTAGGTATAGCTGCGAGTTTGCCCTGTCTAAGGTGCTCCGCGATGAGGTCGATATCAGTGCTAATGTATGCCATAGAACATTAGGAGCAAGATTATAAATATAAATGCTGCAATTACTTTGATGGCTGAACTATCTATAGTACTTTCGCGCTCACTTACAACCGTGGCATAGGCCTAGATGGTTGCTTCTCAACAACTTACTTGTTAACATACATAAAATTATTATGGTGAAAATTTACTCAACTTTTATTCTAGCATTCTTCGCATGTGTAAGCCTATCGGCTCAGGTCACATTTGAAGAAGACTTTGAGTCCTACGATGTAGGAGCTCGACTTGCTCAATCATCTCCTGACTGGACTACTTGGAGCAATGCGCCAGGATCTACAGAGGATGTCGCTATCTCCAGTGCTCAAGCTCTGAGCGGAGAGAAAAGTATTCACTTTGTAGGAGGTGCCGCTGGTGGACCTAATGACATGGTCCTTCCCTTCAATAGCAAGTACACCACAGGAACTTTCACGCTTAGTATGAATTTATTTGTGTCCGAAGATGGTGAAGGAGCATACTGGAACTTCCAAGGTGAGCAAACGGTCAACCAAGTTTTTTCACACAATATGTTTGCTCAGGCTGATGGTACTATTCAGTTTACTGATGGCGCTAATGCAATCATGGCTCAGACCACCATCAACGTTGGCGAATGGAACCAAGTGGATTACGAGATCAATTTGACCGATAATTCGTGGAAAGTGTCTGTGAATGGTGAGTGCGCTGGTGCATTTGCTAATTCTTCGAATGCTGTTGCTTCGCTTAATCTCTATCCAACTGCCAATACAAACTTCTTTATCGATGATATCAGTTTTGCATGGTCAGAAGATATCCAGTCGAAAACCCTGGATGTCTCCGTAGAGGCTAATGCAACGAGCATAGGTGGATTTGTAGGCATGACAGAAACGATCGGTGGTACAATCACAAATCGAGGTACAGAGAACATCACAGAAATCGAACTCAGCGTAGAATACCCTGACGGTCCACGTAATTTCACATACGATGGCATAGACCTGACCCCTGGAGAGTCTATCCAGTTTGATATCGACGAAGAGTACGTGCTAGCAGAAGGTGACAATAATCTCGTCATTGAAGTCAAGTCTATTAATGGTGGACAAGAAGATCAGGAGTCATGCAACAGTGTGATTTCTAGAACTCTACTAGGTGTAGTGCCAGTAGAAGGTAAAGGAGTCGTAGTAGAAGAAGGTACTGGAACTTGGTGTGGATGGTGTCCACGCGGTGAGGTGTTTATGAATCGCCTTACGGCCAAATACCCAGATCATTTCATCGGTGTAGCGGTACACAATAGTGATCCTATGGCAGTAGCAGGTTTTGATGGCCAACATGGTTTTTCTGGTTATCCTGGAGCTACGGTCAATAGAAAATCAGGTGACACTGGATTTGGAGTTATTGCAGATTTAGAAGGACCTTTCCTACAGTATATCGGTGAGGAAGCTCGCGCGACGATGGAAGTAGGTGCAGTCATGGAAGATGGTGCAGGGCTAGTGAGATTTTCTATCGAAGTGACTGCTAACGTTGCACTAAATAGACTATACAGACTAGCACTGATTCTCACTGAGGATGGTATCACAGGAACCTCAGGTGCTTATGCTCAAGCTAACTTTTACTCCGGTGGAGGTAATGGTCCTATGGGTGGCTATGAGAATCGCGCTAACCCAGTACCAGCATTTGATATGACATATGATCACGTAGGTCGAGCGGTTCCACTAGGGTTTAGTGGAGACAATCAGGCATTTGCTGATGGCTTGATGCCTGGTGAATCGATCATACTCGAGTATGCTTATGCAATTCCAGGAGATTGGGATATGGATAAAATGCATGTCATAGCCGCACTGGTTGATGTCAACAGAAACATTGACAACGCGAGTTCTGTCACGATGACTGAGGCACTTGACAGAGGGCTTATCACAAGTACAGCGCAGATAGAATATCTGTCAGATGTGGCCGTAAGCCCAAATCCTGTACAGGATGAGCTAACTCTTATCATGCGTTCTACGCAAGACACAGAAATGGTAATCAGCGTAACTGATATGATGGGAACTGTCATCAAATCAGAGAATACAGTTGTAAGTGCAGGGTACAATACGTACAGCACAGACGTAAATAATATTCAATCTGGAGCCTACATGGTAGTCATGGAAAGTGCAGATGGAACTGAAGTCGTGAAGTTTATTAAGCAGTAGACCACACGAGATTAACTAGCTTATAATAGGCCGTTCATCGACAGATGAGCGGCCTATTTTTATGGTAGAAAGATCTAGATGGCCATAGAGTACCAGCTTGCAAGAATCGGCCAAAGCGCCAATCATAGAGGAGGCTGGAATTGTAAGAGGAACTGTCTTACTATTGTGGGTCTGGAGGTGATGACACCGACTAAGGGTGCTATATGGTTCATTGGGTTGAACCCAATTCGTGCATCAGGATTTAGTAATGGGCTCTACTTTTTATATGACATTCATGTTTACAGTGATTTATAAAGATTTAAGACAGTTTGCTTGTGTAAGTTTTTGTCACATACACTGCAGCTATAGCAAGGGCTCTATCCGTGTAATCAACTCTTGTCGCCTGACTTCGCGCCTAGCGTATATCTGCTTCAGCTTCAGGCACCTACCAGAGGTAGGCAAGTTTCATTTGCTCGCCGTACGCAGTGAAGATGAGCCTGCTCGACTTACGCAGTGAAGATGAGCCTGCTCGACTTACGAAGTGAAGATGAGCCTGCTCGACTTACGCAGTGAAGATGAGTCTGCTCGACTTACGAAGTGAAGATGAGCCTGCTCGACTTACGAAGTGAAGATGAGCCTGCTCGCCTTACGCAGTGAAGATGAGCCTGCTCGACTTACGTAGTGAAGATGAGCCTGCTCGACTTACGTAGTGAAGACAAGCTTGCTCGCCTTACGCAGTGAAGACGAGCCTCTAGAGACGTTCATCGAGCGACAGTCGAGATGCGCATAGCAGGCTATGACTCATTGGAGGAACACATGACGCTCTTGCAGCTAGTCACTATCCATTGAAGCCTAATGCACGAATTGCGTTGAAGCTTCAGGCTGTAAGGGCTGAACAGCAATAATAATTCCGTGAAAAGTAGTTCCATGTATGAACTATATGCTTACCTTTCAGGTAATCTTCATTAATCAAACCAAGCATAACGATGAAAACACACATTACCTATCTATTTTTCTTACTATTTGCCGTCTCAGCTCATGCTCAATTGGCTGATGGTACTACCGCACCGGACTGGACCGCAACAGACCTCAATAGCATGGTGCATGACATGTCTGATATGCTCGATGATGGCAAGCATGTAGTATTAGAATTTAGTGCTACGTGGTGCGGACCATGCTGGAATTTCCACAATACAGGAACCATGGAGACTCTCTATGATACTTATGGACCTGATGGAACTGACGAGATCAGAGTATTCTACATAGAGGCAGATCAAGGTACTACAGAGCCATGTCTATATGGCGAATCTGACTGTGTGGGTGGAACGATTGGTGACTGGGTCACTGGTCACGATTTTCCCTTTATCGATATCACAGCTACTAATGCTCCATCGATGCCTGGCGACTACTCAGTAGCCTACTATCCGACGGTATATATTGTCTCAGCCAATCATACTAATGGCGTATATGAAATAGGTCAACAAACTAACATTGATGTATGGGAGACTTGGTTCTATAATTCTTTTGAGATGGAAGTCTCTGAAACTGTGGTGAATGCGGATTGTGGTGGTCCTACGGGATCTATAAGTCTGGATGTCACCGACGGAGAGGGCGCTATCACGGCGGCCTGGAGCAATGGAATGACAGGTCTGAGCATAGATGGCTTAGAGCCAGGGACGTACGACGTCACTGTGACAGATGCCAATGGATATTTCTTAGAATACTCCTATGAGGTGACTGGAGTACCTGCACCATCTGTGGACGCGGAGCAAGATAGTGATGTAAGCTGCTTTGGAGCAGATGATGGTGTACTACAGGTAATAGCTACTGGAGGAAATGGTGGCTTCACATACGAGTGGAGCAATGGTGCTACAGGACCCATGATTGATAATCTTAGTCCTGATACCTACACAGTAGTCGCTACTGATGCGATAGGCTGTGAGACTGAAGAAACTTATGTCATAGAAGAGCCAGAGGCATTATCCAATGAGCTTGACGTGAGCGATAGCGATTGTATAGATAATCAAGGTACAGTGGTCGTATCTAGTACTGGTGGAACTGCGCCATATACGTACACGGTAGGATCTCAAAGTAATATGTCAGGAGTCTTTAATCTTGATGCTGGTGGACACACAGTCCAGATCGTGGATGCCAATGGGTGCGATGAATCGCAGTCTTTTGACATTGCGGAGGCGGAAGAAATGATAGCAATGGCACAATCAGATGGTACTGTCATCACATGCGCAGTGACCGAGGCTAATGTAAGTGGAGCCGGCTCCACCGAAGGTCCCAATGTCTCTTATGAGTGGGTAACTACGGACGGTAATATCGTATCGGGAGCAACCAGCTTGGAAGCAGTGGTCAATGTGGGTGGTACTTATACGCTCATCGTCTATGACGTAATTACTACTTGTACTGATATGATGAGTGTCACAGTATCAGAAGATCTAGAGTTCCCATCAGTAGATGTGGAGCAGCCTGGAGAGATTGGATGCGATGTAGCTTCACTCGACATAGATGGATCTGGATCTGATCAAGGTGATAACATTACCTATGTATGGACTACAGAAGATGGAAACATCATAGACGGTGCGGATGAAGCTGTAGTATCTGTTGATCAAGGAGGAGCATATACTCTGACTGTGATCAATGATGGCAGTGGATGCTCGGTAAGCGAAACCGTAATTGTGGAACAAGATGACGAGGTACCAACTATTGACGTTGATGACGCTGTCATAGGATGCTCAGAGACTGAGATAACACTCTGCGCTACTGTCAGTGATGGTGCGACTGTGGTATGGGAGACACCATCTGGTCCTGAGACTGGTGAGTGTATACAAGTCAGCATGGCTGGCGACTATACAGCCACTGCAACAGGATCTAATGGATGCGAAAGAGAAGCATCAGCCTCAGTCGAAGAGAATACGGAAGTACCACAAGTCTCTATAGCTGAGCCAGCGCCTATTACTTGTATCGACTTAAATTCAGTCATAAGTGCCGATGTAGAAGGAGACGAGGCAGATTTTACCGTAGTCTGGACGACGGAGGATGGGAATATCGTAGGTGGTAATGATGCAGCTGAGGTAACTGTGGATGCCGCTGGTACCTATACAGTGACAGTAGTTAATCTCAGCTCTGGCTGCGAAACCATTATGACAGTTGACGTCGCAGAAGAGAGAGAAGATCCTATCTCCAGCTTCTCATATGAGGTGGTTGACGGTGTGATAATCGTGACGTCTACCTCAGAAGGAAATCCTACAGAACTCACATGGAATGACGGGCAACAAGGAGAAGAAGTGATGATCACTTATGATGAGAATGGTACGTATCAGATCTGCCTTACTGCTTCTAATGATTGTGGAATGGATGAAGATTGTCAAGATGTAGCTTTCGCTACAGAATTACTCTTCGAGACTGCATTTGATGAAGTGCTATGCTTTGAGGATATAGGTCGTCTGGAGGTAGAGCCATCTGGGGGACAACCAGAGTATGCGATCAGCTGGACAGGACCAAATGGATTTAGCTCAGATGAGTTTGTCATAGACAATCTAGAAGCTGGAGAGTATACTATGATGCTCACAGATGAGTTTGGATATGTCAAAACTGAGAGCTATCTTGTCGCAGAAGCCACTGAAATCACGGCGAGCGATGCCGAAATAGAGGATGCTTCGCAGGGAGCTTCTGATGGATCTGTGATGATAGATATTGAGGGCGGTACAGGCGATCTTAGATTCCTCTGGAGTAACGGTGCTACTACAGAAGATCTCATCGACGTACCTGGTGGTGATTACTTCGTATCTGTAAGAGATGATAATGACTGTGAGATGATCTTTGGACCTTACAAAGTCGGTCTTTCATCTGCAGTCGCTGATCTTACTATTGTGACAGATTTTCAACTAAGCCCCGTACCTGCAAGTACGGATCTCACAGTAAGAATCCAACTACAACAAGCTGTAGACTCGAGAGTGAGTATCATCAACTCAGCTGGTGTCATACAGTATCAGGAAGACTTTTATACCAATGTAATTAATCGCACAATTGATGTAAGCTCTATGAGCGCAGGTATGTATTTCTTAGAGTTTGGTACTGCAACGGATCGACAGGTTGAGAAATTTGTCATTGTAAAGTGATAACAGAATAGATCGTGTGATCTACTCTACTAGAGAAGCCTTTCTAGACGGTTGTCTAGGAAGGCTTTTTATTTTGACCATCTGTCTTACTGAGTTAATCCCATTTCGTGCATTAGGATTTTTGGTGATTGTTTTTCAGCGATGTAACTGACGCTCAGTCAGGACTATAGGCGATATATCATGAGTGACAGTGGCGTAAGTATTTGTAACGGGTAAATCTCGTCCATTAGTCTTGAAGTGAGTGGTGTGATATGACTATTGTGCTTTGCTTCTACTGCGAGCCACATCTGCTTCAAGATGAGGCACCTACCAGAGGTGGCAAGCTTGTCCTCCAGAACCGTTCATCGAGCGGCTGGCCATCGAGCGGCAGCCGAGATGAGCCGAGATGCACATAGCACGCTATGACTCGTCAGAAAAGCACCTCATCTTATCGCACCTGCGGTTCTCGCTACGAAGCCTAATGCACGAATTGGGTTAATCCCATTTCGTGCATTAGGATTTATTAATTGGCTCATCTTTTTTCTTAACATCCATACTTACAGTGACGTATGGAAATTTAAAATATTTTGCGCGTGTAAATTCTTGTTACGTAAACACTGCAGCTAAAGCAAGGGCTCTTTTCTTGAGGTCAACTCTCGTCAGCTGGCTTCGCGCCTAGCGTCTATCTGCTTTAGCCTCAGGCGCCTACCAGAGGTAGGCAAGTTTCACCTGCTCGACTTACGAAGTGAAGGCTAGCTTGCTCGCCATACGTAGTGAAGACGAGCCACCAGAACCGTTCATCGAGCGGCTGGCCATCGAGCGGCAGCCGAGATGAGCCGAGATGCACATGGCCTGCTATGACTCGTCGGAGGAGCACCTCACGCCATTGCAGCTAGCCACTATCCATCTAAGCCTAATGCACGAATTGCGTTAATCGTATTCTATCCAGCCTTTCTTCTTAAATAAATAGAAGAGGCTTACTCCGACTATGATCAGTACCAACCAAAAGACAGGATAGGAGTATTTCCATGTGAGCTCTGGCATGTGTTGAAAATTCATGCCATACACTCCTGCGAGAAATGTAATGGGGATAAATATGGTCGACACTAAGGTGAGGAGTTGCATGACTTTATTCATCCGATATCCAAGCTCAGAGGTATAGAGATCATGTAAGCTATGAAGTGATTCTCTTCCCGTCTCTACTCTGTCGGAGATATGTATACTCTGATCGTGAAGATCTCTGAAATATACTGCATTGAGCTCTGAGAGATAGGGAGATTCGCTGCGAGAGAGTTTATTAATCCCATCACGGAGCTGGAGCGAGCTTTTTCGTAGTCTTATAAGCACCTTCTTAAGATTATGAATACGAGCTTTTACATCTGCACTAGGCCTTTCCATGATGTCTTCTTCTAGTTCTACAATCTCATCAGAGAGAGTATCGAGCATATCATTATATTCATCAAGAATGAAGTCAAGAAGAGCGAACACAAGGTAATCGGCGCCTTTATTGCGGAGGCGGGTAGAATCATCTGAGAGGCGATCGCGTACTTTTTCAAATAGATCAGAGTGTGTTTCTTGAAAGGACACCACTAGTCTATCACTAAAATATATGGCGACGTGCTCACTGCTTAGCTCTGCAGTCTCACGAGAAAAGGTGTGAGCCTTCACCACGATAAAGTTGCCTGTAGCGTATTCACTGTACTTGGGTCTCTGATGTACATCTACGGCGCTCTCTAGTGCAAGATGACTGATAGACAGCTTGGCGCCCATGTCTGTGACGAGATCTACATCCTGCATGCCTAGCAGGTCGTACCAGTCTATCAGGTCGTCGCTCACTTTGAGCTCAGCACTATGATCGGCTGAGATGACACGGTGGTCTAGTGTAGTGGCATCATACTTAGAGCTATGTAAGATGGTAGTCTGAGGCGAGAAGCTCCCTGTGTACAATACAGTCCCAGGGGCTAAGCCAGTCTTTTCACGATTCTGCATGAGACGAGGTCTTAGTTATTATAGTGTGATGTGGATATGGGATCTCAATTCCTACAGTTGGGAAGAGGAGTACTAGATCTTCTAATAAATCACTGTTCAAAATAAATGCGTCGGCGGCATTCTTTGCCCAAGCCCAAGCTCGTAATTTGATACCACTATCACCTAGAAGAATGACTCTCACTACGACTTCAGGATCACCGTTTTCCAACTGTGCAGCATTGCGTCCATCGATGCGTAGTGGATGAGCCATTACCTGATCACGGAGCAAGCGCTTTGCCAAGCTGAGGTCTGAATCGTAGGATATATCGACCTCTATCCACTTGCAGATCTTTTCCTCATCAAAATCAGAGTTGGTGATAATCTCCTCGCTAATTATACTATTGGGAATGATGATGCGACGATTCTCAAAGTTGCGTATCACCGTGTGTCTAAGTGTAATATCGTCTACTATGCCAGTAAAGGTGCGTAGCTCGATTCTGTCATTTACCCGAAAGGGTTTGAACACGACTATAAATAGACCACTAATAATATTTCCAAGGGCTTGCTGTGATGCAAATCCGACTGCCACCGCCAATAGACCTGCACCTGCCAACATCGACTTGGCAAGGGTGCGCATCTGCGGTATGGTTGATATCGCCAGCCCTATACCAACTGTGTACACGATCGCAACCACGGCGTGACGAAGGAATTTGTAATTAGTAGGGTCGCTCTGCAGATCTTCACTAGACTTTTTAATGAGCCTTCGAAAAAATCGTCCTACGAGCTGCGCGAGAATTAGCGTGCCTATAAGAATAACAGCAATGTACAAGATATCTTTGAGAAAAGGCAGTAGATCAATGTTCATGGTAGGTAATTAATGGTGATGGAAGCTGAAATCTTGTCGGAATCTCTCCTTGGACCCATTTCGTGCATTAGGATTTTCGGTAAAATTTTTTAGCGATGTAACTGGCTCTCAGTCAGGACTATAAGCGATATATCATGAGCGTCGTTGGTGTAAGTATTTGTTACGGGTGAATCTCGCCCATTTGTCAAGAAGTGAGTAGAGTGATATGACCATTGTGCTTTGCTTCTGCTGCGAGACACATCTGCTTCAAGATCAGGCACTTTCCAGAGGTAGGCAATCTTCACCTGCTGAACCGTTCATCGAGCGGCTGGCCATCGAGCGGCAGCCGAGATGAGCCGAGATGCGCATAGCTCGCTATGCCTCGTCAGAGAAGCACCTCTTCTTATCGCACCTGTGGCTCTCGCTACGAAGCCTAATGCACGAATCGGGTTAAAGATAGAGAGTCCTACTTGTCGATCCTGCCAAGATGTATGATTCTTCCTCCTGATTGTGTCACGGGGTTAACGCTGCGACCTATCACGATGCCATCATGTGCTGTGTGATATTCGTGAATGGTATCTCCAAATACATCTCGAAGTGTTGCAAGACTGTCGCCTGCTTTTAATTGATCAAGGATGTCAGCCTTTACAGAAAGTAAGCCGCCCTTGTGTGTATAGATCCAGTGACTAGAAGAGCATAGTACAGTCTCACGCTCATTTGCGATGAGCTCTTCCTTGATCATGCCCATGTGACAAAGCGTGTTGTGTATGCCTTCTACACCGCTTCTGATAAATCGCTTCTGGAATAGATTTGGATTCCCGACTTCTATCGTGATGGCTGGAATATCAATCTCTGCAGCGGCGCCACGAAGTGTACCATCAGAGGGTGGATTATGAACAATGATTTCTGCATTTTGCACATTAGCGAGATCCCGCGTGGAGGATTGGCTCATGTCAGCTCTGATGTAATAGGAGTTGATCCTGCCAGTGGATGCAGTATGTAAATCAACCAGCGCATCGAAGTGTACTATGAGCCTATGGAAAAACCTGTGCGCATACAATTGGCTGATATTACCGTCAACCTTGCCTGGCATAATGTGATTCAGATCTGTGCCATCATTGAATCGACGCTTCTTTCTGATAAATGCAGGAACATTGGCCACAGGTACGCCTATAAGAGTTCCGTGTAGCTCTGAGGTGTCTATGTCTGAGAAGAGTCTTTGGATGACAGAGATGCCATTAAGTTCATTTCCGTGTACCGCGGCTGTAATGCCAAGTACGGGACCATCATGCGCACCACGTGCTACGATGACGGGTATACATACTGGTTGACCAAGCGGGTCTGAGATGATACGTAACCAATACCTAGCCACCGTGTCGGAAGCGGTAAGATCAGCACTATAATCCTCAATAGTAGGAATGCTCTTGTCATATAGTCCTGTTAACATAGGCGATAATTTTTATAATAGTTTGTGATAATATAGGTAATCCAGTCTGTGCTTGAGCTTGCGGGAAACCGCCTATGCTCATGGTATTAATTTCTGATAGTTTTCGCTGCCCGTCATCGTCGACTAGGGTGTCAATTCCAGCTAGTACTATACCTTGTGCTCTGAGATCTGGTGTCAACTTTTCAATCATGTGGCGCTCCTCTGGTGTGATATCAGTGGAGGTGCTTTTGCCTCCTTGGGCTACATTACACAGCCACTGTCCCTCAGCAGGAAGTCTTAGTATTCCAGCTAGTAGAGTTCCATCTACGTACAGTAAGCGTTTATCGCCTTCAGATACTCTCCGCAGGAATTTCATGGCTAGATAGCCGTGGTCATGGATGTAACTCTTCTGCGTAGCAAGAAAGGCGTCAAGCGATGTAGTTTGATCGCTGCTGATGACGCTCCCATCAGATATCTTGACGATTCCATGCCCGCCGTATCCCTGAAGTGGTTTGAGTACGACGGGAAATTGGCTGACCATCTGTCTTATTTGGTCTGTAGTGCGACACACGGCGATAGGTGGGCATAGCTGAGCGTGTTGCAGTAGATACTCTTTACTACTGGTTGCGAGTATTCCACTTGGCTTGTTAATGATGACAGCTTGTGGGCAGACTGTTGGCAGACTTTGTAAAAAAACTTTACTTACTGGATGAGGCAAGCGTAGCCAGATGACATCAATGGTAGATAAATCAACACTTGCTAAATCTCGACGATACAGATGGCCATCTGCGGTGTAGCGCCACGTCGTGCCCACTTGTGATCCGTACAATTCTGCGCTCGATGGATCTGAAAAAAAATCTTGATTGCGATCCAGGGATCTGCTGGCTACAATTATATCTTGGCACTGCTCATGCATGTGCAGTTCAGAAAGTAGAGCGTAAATTGAATTTTCTGCAGAGTGTGATCTATGATCAGTAAGGCAGAGGAATTTATATTTTCTCATGTAAGTATTTCACTTAAGAGAGTATCATCGTTATTGAGTGACTTGAATAATTTCATGCGGAACTTTCCTTTAGAATTATGCAGGTTGATACACATCTTGTCTATTGCGATAGTAGATAGCACCGTCTGTATATATGCTTCGATGAGGTCATCTAGACCTATACCCAGCTTATTGAAATCTCGTCTATCCATGAGCATCAGTCGCTTAGTGTCAGAGTCCCATTGGTTTTCACCTTTTTTAATGCTGAGATTTGTACCCAGCATGGACCAAGAGTCTGCAGCACTATCCAGATGATGAGCTAGTGGACTTAGAGCTCGACGAGAGTAGATGCATACTGGCTTTATTCCTGTAGCAGTAGTGCAAGTCATCATGCGTATATCAGCTACATGGGTGTCTTTATTTTTGTCAGGTATAGTACCCACATGATAGTATTTCCCATGACTGCTGCGACTGCTCCAATTGTAGTTGCCTATCAGACTCTGTACGATAAATCGAGTATAGTCAAAGTCTGTACTCATAAAAGCATCTAGCTCCTTCTCATTAGTGATGGTAAAGACGCCTTGACCAGCATTGGAATAGGGAATCTTAATTACGGCATGACCACCCATCCTATCGACCCATAGAGGAATCTGCTCCTTACTCACATCCCAGATCGTCTCGGGTGTGATGATACTGAGGCCAGAGTCTTGCAGTTCTGCATTGTACATCTCGTAAGCCTTAGCAGCGACCATTTTGTTGCGTCCTCCAGCAAGACACGCGACTATAGGGTTATAGATTTTGGTACGCGTATGCAGTGGAAGTCGCATCCACGGCTTTTGGGTGAGGTATCGGAACATAGCTCTGATAGGAATCCACTGACCATCCCTCTTGATATGAAATATACCATCCGTGATAGTGACGTGATCTTGAGATTCGCCGTGAAAGTAAGGCACGAGAAATACTTCCTCCTCTGTCAGATCGGAAATAACTTGAGCATAACCACTGGCCTCCATATAATTCTTGTCGTAGAACACCGCCAATTTCCCCTCTATTTTCTTGACGCCTTTTTTCGTCTTGATAAAGGGTAAAAAAGACTGCTCAATAAGCTTACGATATCCACCATCCTCGGCGTGATCATCAGTAAGTGGCATCGACTTTTGCCCGGAAGGGCTAGAATTATTCTCGATCACCACCATGCGTCTGTGACCATCCGCTGAGGTAGCATTAAATAAATCTGCTCCGCTCCAGAGGAAGTACTTGCACTGATAGTTCAGTATATCCTCCATGTGATCTCGATCGACGAGTGGATTGAGATGACAATACCGCGAGACTATGCGCTCTCGATCCAGATTTAGGAAAAAATTTACCATAGGGTGAATGGTAGCATTCAGAGCCTTGGGGTACCAGTGATTGCTGGTGTCAAAGTTGCCCGGTCGTACGACCGTCGTTGCAGTGGCATTCATAGATGATATCATAGTGGATGTAAAAATCTATCAATCTGACATAATCAGACAAATTATTTTCTTTGCGATATCCGCGTCTCATGGGACTGATGCAGTCAGGTATGATGTAAGAGTGGTAGCTGATTCTAGAGATCGTCAATGGTCATCTCCCAGCTTCTTTTTATAATTGTATCTGAGGAGATACTTCGTGCTACTGGACAGCGCATTGCTGCATCCTTAAGGCTTGTAAGCTGCTCTACTTCTAGCGGAGGGGATAGTGTAATAGACATGCGCAAGTACTCAGGAGCTTGATCTTTGCTGCCTTGTAGTCTGTCTTCGTAGCATCCGTCCAGCGAACTATTGATATGTACATGCTCTAGAGGAATGGACTGCAGTCTAGCATGATGCTGTATATACATCGCCGTGCTAGAGCTGAGTGCTGCGAGGAGTAACTGAAATGGGGAGGGGCCAAAATCTTCCGCGCCTACCTTGCCACTTTCGTCTGCCAGAAGCGCATGACTACCAGCAATGATCTCAGTAGTGTAACCATCAGGTCCCAGATGGGCCGATAGGTAGTCTTGTGGTGCGGCGTCCCCAGGCACTGATTCGTCGATATATCGACTGAGCCAGCTTGCTACCATATTACCTACATAGTGCGCATCTTTTTTGGAGCTGAGCATATGATCCGCTCCATCTAGTGATATGAAACTTTTAGGGTGATAAGCGGCCTTGTAAATTTGGGCAGCATTATCTATTTCTACTATCGAGTCCTGTGGTGAGTGCATCACCAGAATGGGTTTCTTTAGTTCACGTAAGACTCCGTACATATCCTTATTGCGCAAGTCGTCTACAAATTGCTTCTTGATAGTGAAGGAGCGGCCACCTATGTTCACTGTCGCTTTTCCACATTCCTCGATATCTTCCAAGCGCTCTGCCAGCAGGTGCATCACGTGCTCGGGCTCTGATGGCGTGCCTATGGTAGCGATAGCCCTTATCGACGGTAACTGTGCCGCGGCAAATATGACAGAGGCACCTCCTAGGGAGTGTCCTACAAGTAACTGTGGCGGTTCGTAGTGCTCGGCGAGGTACTCTGCAGCTGCAAGGAGATCGCTTACATTGCTGCTGAAATTTGTCTCGGCAAAGTCACCTTCACTTTCGCCTAATCCTGCAAAGTCAAACCTAAGCACAGCAATGCTGTGCTGCGTGAGACATCGAGCAATGTAGCGCGTGGCTGAGAGGTTTTTATTCCCAGTAAATACATGAGCTAAAATGGCATAGGCGCGAGGCTTACCATCAGCGGGATGCTCTAGCCGTGCAGCTAGCGTATAGCCTTCCCTATTAGTAAATGTGATTTTTTGCATTCCCATGGAGATCAGATGATTGGTCCACTGTGAAAGTACGTAGCGAGCGCTGGACCGATCTAGTTCTTGACGGTAGGAGCACTCGATGAACTCAGAGAGCTAGCCGATAGAGTCACGTGATAGTCTCTATGAAACCAGCTTGCATCAGTATTCTTATACGGCAGAGGTAGATGAGGGAAGATGATCGCTCGATAATCGCTAGCACTCAGGATTGCGATAGGCATAGCTGCAGGCGACAAGGATGTAGATGAGGCCACTATATGAGCCGCTATAGCACTACTCAGTAAAGCGGGACCTGTCTGAAACCAAGGGCCTTCATTAGCATAGGCTTGTAGTGTCTCCGTGGCCTGATCTAGCGCCATCTTGATGATAGGATGACGAGCTGTGCAGCCTATCAAGTTGTTACCGATACTTCCTAGATCTTCCTGATGCGCAATGAACTGAAATCCACGAGTCCTGAGTTGCTCAAAGCTTCGTATGCTGAGATCGTCTACATCCACATAAAATCCGCCATGAACATAAAGGCAGGCAAGGCGAAAGTAATCTGACTCCATGGCAGCATGTTTGCACAGTTCAAATGCACGCTGCACGCGCTCAGTAAAGTGTGTACGGAGAAATGACCGAGCTATTTTTTTGGAGTAGCGGACATAGGTATAATCAGGGTGATTATCCTGTAGTTGCTCAGCAACTCGCCTAATCCCATGTGGGAGAGCTGTGCCGTTCCAGTATTGTATGATTCTGCGAGGGATCGGATCTAGACCAGCATGATTGGCGCTCATACACTCTTCCCAGTATGCTATTTCACGTAGGTGCAGACAAGTATAGATACCGCTACCCAGATACCATGGATCAGCGCGCACAAGATCTCGCAGTATGGCCCATCTACTATCCTGCGTATCTTTCGAAGCTAAGATCTTGACGTGGTCTGGTCGAGCGCGCAGGTCATTAATCATCTTGTGGATGTGACTACGGGTGGGGATAATGGTCCTTCCTGCTACAGCAGATTCATGGAGATGCGAGGTCGCTTGCAAGAGCGTAGCCCGAGCCTCTAGGATCTCACGCTGAGCCATCTGGACCATGGCGAGCTGCAGATAATCGTGGGCATAGTGATCGCGGTGATGCAATGCTGTGCAAAATTCCCTCTGGGCATCTGCATACTTGTACTGGCGCATGTACGTCTGAGCCAGCATCTGATGAAGCTTGTGTAGATGAGCCATACTAGTGGGGCTAAGTGCTAAAAGCGCTTCACGGGTCTCAGCATATTTCCCTTCTCTGAGGAGAAGCTGGCATAGTGCAATCTGGCAGCCATAATGATGGGGATGAGCCGAGGCGGTATCTCTGGTACTGTCGGCATACGCAGATATGTTACACTGTCTGAAAAGTATAGCTCCATATCTCTGCAACAGGTCTGGATCATCTCGCCACAGACTGAGTCCACGGGATACAATCTCATGTGACTCCGAGAGTAATCCCCGCTGCAGGAGAAACTGACTGTAGGCTAGCACGATTGCCTTGTGTGAGTGATGATGAGTGAGCAATTGTTGATAGAGGGCGTTGGCTTCTTGAGGCCTTTCGGCCAAATGCTCAAGTTGCGCCATGTGTAGCATCATGCGCATGGTCTTCTGCTTAGCGTGATCATAGACTTCTACCGCGTCGTGGTAGCGTCGCTGGTCTTGGAGAGTTCTACTCCATGCATGCAATAGTTCTGGACGCGGGCCGTAGATAGTGAAAAGCCTACGATAATCACTAGTGTGCTGCTGATCTGAAAGCTCGAGTCCTAGGAGATGAGAGTCGAGTGTATGCCTTTCGGCTGGTATCTTGTCCCACAAGAGCTGCGCCTTCTCTAGATTACCCATCAGGATATATTCCTGAATGAGGAGTACATACGGCCTCGCTACCGCTGGAGATCCTTCTGAGAGATCCGCAGCTATCTGCAGAGCGATGAGCGCCCTATCGTGAATGCCACATTGTCGGTAGTATAAGCCTAGCTGTACATGAGCTTGAGGTGAATCGGGATGCGCCTGGACAAATTCTTTTATTGCCTGCTCCACATCTGCCGTTGTGCCTTGGTCTCGGGCATGCTCAATGGTGGACATATAACTCTCTTGATGGTGCGGATCGCAATCGAGCAGTCGTTCTAGTAGAGAGGCGCTGAGGGTTCGATCGCCCATCCGACGCGCAATGATGAAGAGCTTGCGATAGGCGGCTCTGACAGAGCTAGGAGCTGAGCGATGGTCCGAGATCTTCAGATGGTGCTCAAGCATGGTCTCTGCCGTAGTTCTCGCTCTTTCTAGTTGGCCTAGATCCAAGTATAGCTGAGAGATCTGTAGCAAGGCGGTGCCATGGCCTTGCTCCAGCGTCAGTACTTGCCTATATTGATCGATTGCCGCGTGGTGATCACCTTGTACCTTACGTAGATGTGCTGCCAAGAGGTGATATCGCACACTTGGTCCATATTTGGTCAAGTGTGTCGCTAGATCAGTAGTCGCCGCCGTGTAATCATGAAGATCCAGATGACACTGTATGATGGAAAGCGATACATGCGGTCTATCAACTTTTTCCGCAGCAGCTTGCAGCATCTGGCGAGACGTATCGTGATCTTGTCGAGCTCTATAGAAGTGCGCCATTATGCTATAGATCTGAGGTCGGCACTTGGCCAGCTGCATGGACTTACTCATGTGATCCATGATAGATGCATCATCTTTTCTAGCCAGCCATAGATGAAGCTGTTGGATCTGTACTTGCGCCTCCTGGTCCTCTGTGGTCGCTAGCTCAAGTGCTGTAGTCAGTGTCGCTTGGGACTCCTCGTATCGCGCGAGCATGCGTAAGTAATGAGCGGCTCTCAGATGCCATCCCAAGTGCTTAGGATGATCTGAGAGAAGAAGCAGAATACAGTCATGAGCCTCCTTCCATCTCTGCAGAGCGGCATAGCACATACTCAGCGAGCTCAGCACGAGTGGTGCCCGAGGCAAACGCACGCGAGCTGTTTGTAAATCGGCAAGGGCTGATGAGTATTCACCGAGCTGATGATAGGCTCTACCACGTCGCAATAGTACATGTGGATCATCTGGATGAGTCAAGAGATAGGTATCTGCCATCTCAAGTGCTTGCTTCTGCCCTCCGGTCTCTATACACAGATCCACATATAGGAGTAGGGTAGGTCGCTGTACATCGTGTAACTCTCTCCTTATCTCAAGCAGATCTATCGCTTCTTTTCTCTTGCCATCATGGCGCCACTGGTGACAGAGCTGTACAAGGATGGGTAGGGGCATCTCATCATTACGCACAGCTTTGCGCAGCTGTGCTAGGCTGTTATCACTCCAATAGGCTAGATCCGTGGCGTCCATATTCCTCTATATACGAAAAAAGGCCAACCCGTGAGGATTGGCCTTTGTACTTAATCGTGTCACAGATATCGTTAAGCTGTCTGTGCTTTATTTGTTTCTCCTCTAGCGACTAGAGAGTTGTAGATGCCAGCGGGTACTTTGTACCTAGCAGCAATCCTCGCATAGTCAAGTGGCCATAGCATCACCTTGGCACCGCCAGGGTAGGAGTCTGCATTGTCAAATGTCTCTCTATCCTCACGCTGAGGCAAATAACTCTCGGCTGGCATATCTTCTGCAAGCACGATAGCATGCTTGTCTAGCTCAATATGGAAGTAGCGGAAGTCAGCTTGCGGCTGGATCTGTGTGATGTTGACATCATTGATCAGAGCACCAGCGTTAATCAATAGATTATCTATAAGTAGTGCGTGATCAGGTGATACGTACAGATCTGATGATGGGATACCATCAGCCACGGTTCCTGCTGAGATGCGCACGGGATAGTAGGATTCTGAGCGATCTGTAGCAGCAAGCTCTTGATAGCCGATCCACTTGATCGCTACCTCTTCACCATCTGCCGTGATGACTGTATCACCTACTTGCAGATTTTCCACTGTCGTAGCTCCTCTTGTAGTCTTGATCTGAGTTCCTTCTAGGAAGCACTCATTGACCATTCCCTGAGTGTTCGTACCTTCGAATGCCTGCCAGGTGCCATCGGGTAGTCTCTGTAGAGAACTGCCTATTGGATCAGCATCTTGGCTTACACCAATATCTGTACTCATCGTTCCAGCCGCAGGGCCATTATTAGCCGTAAAGGTGCCTTCATAGCTTAGAAACTCACAGACTTCGCCTGTAGCAACGTTGTTTAAGGATAGACCATCTGGAGAACCGTTCTGAATAGGAGAGCGAAACACTACTACGTAAGCAAATCCATCCCCGCTATCCACGGCTGGTCCTGTACCTAAATTCAAAGTTGCATAAGAATTGCCGTTGGCTCCATTATAAAGCGTCACCGTATAATCACCAAGTTCTGTACCGGCTGGTACGCGGATTTCTACAAATTCACCGACATCGCCACCAGCGTTATCGTAATGTATTTCATTAATAATAGGTCCTCCGTCTAGCATAGTCGTAAGTTTTAAATAGCCTCTGATTGTTTCACTACTCCAAATCTAATGCCAATCATACATTGATCAGCACGAACTTTTTAGTTTATTTGCGCGAAAGCGCTCTTTATCTGAAGAAAAATCAAGAAAATGCTCTAGAGATGCCTCTCAGCATGGTAGGAACTGCGCACAAGCGGGCCACTCTCTACATAGGCAAGTCCCTTGCTCAAGCCTATCTCCTTGTACGCGGCAAACTGATCTGGGTGAACAAAGCTGTCCACCTCTAGATGCCGCTTAGTAGGTTGCAGATACTGCCCTATAGTAAGTACGTCGCAGCCATGCTCTACTAGGTGATCCATGATCTGATAGACCTCCTCAGGCTTCTCGCCAAGTCCCACCATGATACCGGATTTAGTCCTGTGGCCCATGTCTTTGGTGCGGCGGATCTGCTCTAGGCTGCGATCGTACCGCGCTTGCGGTCTGACCTTGCGATAGAGGCTCTTGACAGTCTCCATATTGTGGCTTACCACCTCTTGTCCACCCTCTACCATCCGCTCCAGTGCATCCCAGTTGGCCCTTACATCAGGGATCAGCGTCTCGATCGTTGTGGTAGGGCTCATCTGCTTGGTCTGTGCTACGGTCTGATACCAGATCTCGGCGCCACGATCTTTTAATTCATCTCGGTTGACAGAAGTGATGACAGCGTGCTTGACTTGCATGAGCATGATCGCCTCTGCCACTCTGCGCGGTTCATCTTCATCATACTCAGGAGGTCTACCAGTCTTTACAGCACAGAAGGAACAACTGCGCGTGCATACATTGCCCAATATCATAAATGTGGCCGTACCAGCTCCCCAGCATTCACCCATATTGGGGCAATTGCCACTCTGGCATATCGTGTGTAGCTTGTACTCATCTACGAGTGCACGCACTCGCTTGTAGTCTTCTCCGATAGGCAGCTTGACACGCAGCCATGAGGGCTTGCGGGCTCTAGGTGGCTCTGGTGTGACGATAGGTAGGTCAATCATGCGTAGTAGTAATGCTCTGAAGGGTGGATAGGTTCAGCAGCTAGTTAGCGGCGATCACTTCATCTGGGTAGAGTGGATACTTACCCATCATCTCATGTACTTGGCCTGCGATTTTCATGATGACTTGCTCGCTTTCATGCTGTGTGACGACTTCATCGATCCAGCGTACGATCTGCTTGCAGTCATCCGCGCTTACTCCTCTCGAAGTGATGGCCGAGCTACCGATCCGTATACCTGAGGTGACGAATGGACTCTCCGTGTCAAAGGGCACCATATTCTTATTCACCGTGATCTCGGCTCTTACCAGCGCATTTTCTGCTTGCTTACCTGTTACTCCTTTGCTACGTAGATCTAGGAGCATGAGATGATTATCGGTGCCACCACTTACTAGATCATACCCTAGCTCCATGAATGTGCTGGCCATGGCCTGTGCATTTTCAATTACTTTGAGCCCGTAGGCCTTGAAACTGGGCTGAAGCGCTTCCTTAAAGGCTACAGCCTTGGCAGCAATGATATGCTCAAGCGGTCCGCCTTGCATACCGGGAAATACGCCACTATTAAGTATGGATGACATCTTGATGGTTGTCCCCTTGCGAGTTGCACGTCCCCATGGATTATCAAAGTTCTTACCCATCATGATGATGCCACCACGAGGACCTCGGAGTGTCTTATGAGTTGTGGATGTGACGATGTGACAGTGCGACATAGGGTCTTCGAGCAGACCTGCCGCGATGAGTCCTGCTGGGTGTGCGATATCCGCTAAGAGTAGTGCACCTACTTCATCAGCGATAGCGCGGAATCGAGCGTAGTCCCAATCGCGGCTGTAGGCACTAGCACCACATATGAGAAGCTTTGGCTGCACTTCGCGCGCCTTGGCCGCTACTTTGTCCATATCGATACGGCCTGTGTCTTTTTCCACACCATAGAAATGCGGCTCGTAGACTTTACCGCTGTAATTCACCGTGGATCCATGACTCAAGTGTCCACCATGTGATAGATCAAATCCTAGAATCTTATCACCGGGATTGAGGACTGCTAGAAACACAGCAGCATTGGCTTGTGCACCGGAGTGAGGTTGTACATTGGCATAGGCAGCGCCGAATAGTTCTTTGAGTCGATCGATCGCGATCTGTTCCACTTCATCTACCACCTCGCAGCCACCATAGTACCGCTTTCCAGGATATCCTTCAGCATATTTGTTAGTAAGGCAAGAGCCCATGGCTTCCATGACGGCTCTAGAGGTGAAATTCTCTGAAGCGATGAGCTCTATTCCATTGCGCTGGCGTGATAGCTCGCGATCGATAAGACCTTTAATTGTGGGATCCGCATGTATGAGAGAGTGATGCATAGTCGATAGTTTATGATGTCGTCTTTAGCGACCTTTCGGTCAAAGATACGTAGGCCGCTCAATCTCTCAAGTGGGTACGATGATCTTTCGATCAAATGTCATAAACGGTTGACAATCAGTGATCTTGTCGTGTGTGCAGCCACTCATAGTCACGTCGGAGTGATTGTCACTTTACACCATGGTATCAGCTGTAGAGTGAGGACTTAACCAAGAATCGAATTGATCATGGTTCTGATGGATACCGTGCTTGGTGCTGACAGCTTGGGTCTCTCGGCTTACTGATTGATTTTGAGCACGCTGCCTGTTGCTAAGGTGAAGGTATTGAGCGTGACAGTGTTGCTCGGATCTGGAAGCTCACCGCCGCCTTGGCGATAGAAGATGTCTTGATCTAGCGTACCAGTAAATGTGCAAGTCCCACTTAACGTGATCTGTGCGTCATACTGTATGGTGAGTGAATTACCAAATCCACCATTATTGGTGCTCACATTGTCTGTAAAGGTCATGTCTGTAAGCACGGTAGAGGTTGAATTAAAATCTACGAAAATAGCACCGGCTTGTGAGCCTTCACATTGGTCAAACGTACAGTTAGTCATCACCAGATCTCCTCCCCGCTGCCATATGGCTCCCCAAGAACTCCCAATACAATCTTGAAAGGTGCAATCTTGGAAGGTCACATTGGAGGTTGGCCGGATGACATAGTCGGTAAAGTCTTTGAAAATGATGTCTTCGAAGAGTACATTGCTTGAGGCTATGGTCATGACAAGCTCCGCTGTGCCTGAGACTATTTCTGCACCATTACCAATGATATCAATATTGCTGATAGTCTGCAGATAATATGCAAAACCAATTGGATTGTGTCGAGTAGTAAGTGTAATGATATTCACCGATGTCCTATCCACGATGACTTGATCATGGCCAGGATTCGCCATAGCATCATTGACGGCCTGTCGCAAAGTGCCAGCTCCACTATCGGCCTCAGAGGTGACATTATATATGGCAGCAAAGCTGGAGCTAATAGTGAGAAGACTAAGTAGGGAAAAAGTGAATATGGTGCGCATGATGGGGCTATGGTCTAATTTATTAAAGGTTTATTACAATTTTCGCATATTGCTTAATTGGGACAGGTTACGTTGTATGTCTCTATTTTTCCATCGTCGCTGATGCGTACTCGATAGCAATTTCCAGCACTCGATTTGAGTACGACACCCTTGTACGTACTTTCTACGTAGAGGTCACCACCAGACACCGTAAGACCCACGGCGACACCAGGAGCTGACTGGCAAGCATCACCGATTCCATCACCATTGCTATCAGCCTGTAGAGGATTAGCTAGCGTCGGGCAATTATCGCATCCGTCACCGATGCCATCGGAATCTTGATCTGCCTGATCTGGATTAAAATCATCAGGGCAATTGTCGGTCGATGTAATCACGCCATCAGTGTCAGGATCTGGGCAGCTCGAGAATATATCTAGATAGCTATTGCATCCTGTTGCATTGCTACTTATAAAAGGTAGACCAGCAATTTTCCCAGTGATCTGTAAAAAATTGATAACACAGCAGCTTGACAGAGATGTATTCCCAATCAATGATATATCACCTAGCAGAACAAGATTTTCCAGAGCCGAAATATCAGTCAAGTTGGTACAAGTCTGAAGAGTGAGCTGTGCAGAGATAATCTTCAATGCGGGCAAGAAATTTAGGTCCGAAATATCTACAGAATAAATGTATATGTTTTCCGCAGCCTCTAGCGCTAGGAAAGGCGCAAGCGTAGTGAGATTACTATTGCCTAAATTCAGGGATCTGCAAGACTCTACTTGTTGGAAGCTAGTGATGGATGATAGTGTGCTATTATTATCTATGACTATATTTCCACTTGCTGACGTCGCGTTATTACATACAGCGAGGCTATTGATCATCGGGTTATTCGTCAGTTCAAATCCACCTAAATCTGTCACACCAGCATAGCTCGGCAGTGTGGATAACACATTATTTTGAGCGATATTTATATTCCCGATAGATCCAGACGGATCGAGATCAGATATATCCGTCATATTGCTACAGAGTATTATTGAAAGATCACCAAGTGATGTCACCCCTGATAGACTCGATAAATCCGTCAAGGCACAATTAATTAATTCGAGTGTACCAAGTGATGTAAGGCTTGACAAAGCAGAGATGTCAGTGAGTCCCGTACTAAGAGATATACCGAATCGGTCGAGATGAGTATAACTTGGTAAGCCAGTGAGATCTGCTAGTGAATTGAGATTAAATAGAGTGAGTCCTCCTAGGGATGTCAGTGCACTTAGGTTCCCTAGAGTTGTCAAGGCTGAGCAATTTTGAAGGAGTAAGTGGCCAGTATAACTGCTGAGAGAATTGAGTATACTTATATCTGTGAGATTGTTCCCTATGATAGTTATATCACCGCCGACGCTGGTCAGGGAAGAAAGATCGCTGAGTGTGGTGGCCTCAGATTCTATATACAACCGGTCGCCCACGCTTACGAGATTGTCAAGACCAGCAAGCGATGTAGCACTGATGCTCTGGATGAAGACCGAACCAGAGACAGAAGTGATCACAGATAATGGCGAAAGATCTGTGATGCTAACACCAAATATGTTGAGTCCATCTGGGGAGGTACATCCAGGGTAGTTCGCGGTGAAGTTGTCTACATCTGCTTGGGTAGATAGAGTGATTGATCCAGAGGGGCAGGTAGCACCTAGTGATATACTGATGCAGAGTAGGACAAAAATTATTGAGATTTTCATAGTATGTGTTAGATATATCGCTAGAGACGCCCTGAGTATGGCGTAAATGTGACTAGCGGTGAATAAATTGGAGCTATTATGCTAGACGCAAGGCATCGAGCTTCCTTGTAATCATATCGTTTTCCATGCCTAAGCGCACGAGATGCGCCTTATTTCTGGCACCGAGCTTCTGCATCATGTTTTTCTGATGTGTAGCAACTGTATGAAATGATATGAAGAGGATTCTGCCTATCTCGTAGCTAGTGTATCCTAGCGAGATGTAGTAGAGCACTTGGGTTTCCCTCGAAGTCAGTCGAGTATCAATAGAAAGTTTCATAGCGTTTTTTGGCATTATATAGTTGCGCTCCGAAGTATTATGCGAGCACAGCAGACTTTTCTGGAGGCAGCAGATAAGTGTACGTGGTACTAAAGTAGTCTGAAGGACTCGAGCGCAGCGAGTACATAGGACGAGCGGTAGATGTGATACGACCATCGGCAGGAGATGGCTAAGAAAGAGAGATAATATCCTGAAGATTCTCCTATCGGCCACATAGAGTAATGTCATATAGCCTCATTCAACATTGCTGCGGTAGGGCTACTAGCTGAGACAGCTTATATTTATCAATACAAGCATATTGTCGCATAACCTTCTACTACGCTTCACGCTACTTAACCACTATCCGTCATGCATACATATGTCATTATTGACGACGAGTCTAAGATCCGAGAGGTACTAAAGATCAAAGTTGAAAAGCTGAACCTTCCCTTGCAACTAGTAGGAGTAGCAGCAAATGGACGCACAGGAATGGCGCTGATTAATGATGTCAAGCCAGACATTGTCTTCCTCGATATTGAAATGCCCGTAATGTCGGGCATAGAGATGCTTGAGCAAATGGATTCACCTGACTTTGCAGTGATCTTTGCAACAGGTTATAACGATTATGCTCTCCAAGCCTTGCGACTCAGTGCTATAGATTATATACTTAAGCCTTTGAGGAATGATGACATCATCACCGCCGTGTCAAAAGCCATCAGTCAGATATCGCTCAAGCAGGATGCGGAAAATCTGCAGAGGTTACGATCCAATTTGTCGCAGGTGGGCAATCAATCGAGTACTATTTCTATTGCGGACGGGAAGACATATCGACACGTAGTCGTAGCTGATATAGAACACTGTGAAGGTTGGCAAAAGTATACTAGGATTCACTGCAGTGACGGAAATGAAATAGTCTCGAGTTATCATCTTGGCCACTACGGTGATTTACTCGAGCCATACAAGTTTTACCTATGCCACAAGTCGCATTTGATCAATACGACAGCTATAGAGTCTTATCATAAAGACGGCTATGTAATTATGAAAAGTGGAAAGAAAATTCCAGTGAGTCGACGGCGTAGAACGGAGTTTTTGACGGACGTAATGGGAAAGTAACTATCATCAAGGATGACAAAGCACTTTGATAAGCTAGTTACCTGCGCGCTCGAGAGTCTTCGGACAATGAGGAGGTTGCTAGTCAATCTGAAACAGTAAGGTCACTTGAGTACCACGACCTGTTGGATTATCAGCAATATCATAGCTGAAGCTATTACCTTGAGTCAGGTTGATAAGCTGTAGTCGCTCATCTACTATCGCGGTTGCTCTAGAGATGTGCATTTTGTTTTTAAGCTCTTTACTCTGTTGGCGTCCTACCCCGTTGTCACTTATCAGCACTTGCAGCTTAGCTTCGTCTAGTTCTGTGATGGAGAGTTGTAGATAACCATCATCAGTAGGGAGGTGGAAGATTCCGTGCAAGATGGCATTTTCCACAAAGGGCTGAAGAATCATAGGTGGAAGCGGAAAGCTGAGATCAACGTCATCTGACACCTCTACACGATATTGAAATTGGCGATCCATACGCAATTGCTCCATCTTGACATACAGCTCAAGAAGTGCCAACTCATCTTTGAGTCTGATGGAATCAGAAACAGAAGCATCAAGTATTCCACGCATGAGCGTGGCAAAATCTGACAGGTATTCATCTGCGATGTCTGAATCGTTGCGCTGAATATAGTATTGGATGGATCCAAGAGCATTGAAAAGAAAGTGAGGATTCATCTGCGATCGCAGTGCGGTCAACTTGAGTTCGTTAATCTGTGCTGTTTGCTTACGTTTCATACTGAGCGCTTGATCTTCTATACGGCGCTTCCGGATGTACCATATATAGCCGAGAAGTAGCAGAAACAAAGTGCCTACGACGATGTGAGTGAAGTACTTGTCTATTATTGTCTCGCGATATATGGATAGTTTTTGATGCACTGCGAGTTGGCCAAGACGGTTTCTCTTATACCATGTAATTGTACTCTCTCCATGAGCTAAATCAGGAATAGTCAACATCCCTGAACTGCTGAGTGGATAAGCTCGGCCGTTCAGTGTGAATTGATGATCATTAAGAAAGTCATTGACCGTGGCATTGCTTATGTAATCGTAGGGGGCAAAGTCGAGGGAGATCTGATCGATAGCATAAGGCACAATAATCTCATCTGCACTCGATATTTCCTTAGATTCTATACGGCCATCCTGTGTGTAACTGACTCCCTCGAGAATCAGATTCATGTACTCATGATTGATGAGCGGTTGGGATATAGAAATCTTACTGATGCCATTGATAGTTCCGATGTAGGCATATCCATCAGCAAATAGCAGCGACTGCGAATTAGTTTCATTACTACTCAGTCCGTCATGTACGCGCAGATTGCGCTTAAGTACGTAGTTGGAGTCTACTATAGCTATGCCCCGCCATGTGCACATCCACAGGTCGCCTAGCGCACTTGGCTTCATAGTCACTATCACATCATCTACTAGACCTGTCGCTGTGGATAAGGAGTCTACAGAGCCATCATTCAGATCATAGAGGTAAAGTCCACCACCAGAACCTCCCACTGATAATTTGCTATCGTCATAGTGAATAGACCTCGCAGGTGCATCGGAGATTTGCTCCATCCTGATAGAGTCCGAGCTAGATATGACACTCTGTTTGCTAAATACATAGGCACCAGTGTTGGTAGCGAGATAAAGATCAGAGTCGGAGTCGTCTATATCATAGTACCTGGTTCCATAGCTCTTACTCGCCTGGCGAATCCTGAACTGATGTAAATCGGTATTATATATAGCTACTATTCCGGTGGTGTCATCTGACCCGATTAGCAGAACTGTCGTATCAGTAAGCTGATAAAAATCTCTAAATTTAGCGTTGTCCGTAAGCGTAGATCTATACGCACCTGTCTCAGTATCATATATGTTTACACAAGGTGAGGGGAGTACCCCTGCAATCATGATATATCGATCATCCCCATAGAGGTGCGCAAAATAATTGGAGGATTGCAATTCAGGATATTGATCATTAGGTAAAAGAAGTTCTGTGTCACCTGACTCTGTCAATTTAAAAAGGCCCTGTGTCTCTCTGAAAAAATATATAGAACCATTTCTAGCTTGTTTGATCCACCAGATCACTCGCGCGAAGTCGCCCTCCTGATAGTTGGTATCTGACATGATATGCTCTATTCCAGTGTTGTATTTGAGTAAGTAAAGTCCATTATATGTTGCTAGGAGTATTTTCTGTCGATAATCCGATGATTGATAATCAAGGATTGTATTCTTGACATATGGTATTTCTTTGAAGTGAATGACGCTGTCAGCAGTTATCAGATAAGTCTGATTAATAAATCGCTCGTCACTGCTTGTGCCAAGCAAGCCATTGCCGTGATCGTCGACGCGCAGAACCACTCTAGATCCTCCAAATTGCGATTCCAATTTCCAACCTTCTGCGGAAGTATAACTTTTGATAAGATTCCCACTCTGAATGAAGAGTTTGCCATGTACCCATCCTAGGAGCTGTCTAGCACAGCATATAGAATCTATGGGAGCTGCATTCACAAACTGTCTGAGCATGCCGTCCTTATCCATGGTGACGAGCCCAGACTCTTGGCGAAATAGGATCTCCTCAGGTGCTGTCTCTTGTGTATAACTCGTGATATCTTCCCATGATATACGATCATCGACGCAGCTTAGTCGCTCTAGTATCCAGGATCGTGATCCTGGGGATCGATTGTATGTGCGATATAGGCCTGTAGAACTAGGTAAGTATACGTGACCATCGTCAGGAGTCGGAAGTGTGGTCCACTTCTCACTGCGAGTGTTGAGCAGATAATTGCTAGTCGTGCGATTTCCTATATAGATCTCATTATCTCCTACCTTGACCACCTCAGTACCACGATTTATGGATAATCCATTAGCTAAAGGTATATAGCGAAATTGATGGCCATTAAAGATTTGAATCTTCTCCTCGGTGCAAACGAAGAACTTACCATCACCATCTCTGATAATATGCCAGACGGTGCGCTGATCTAAACCATCATTGATAGAGTGCTGGTGGACTACCGATATATCCTGTGCGCTAAGATCGGCCAGACATATACATGTCAATAGAGCAAGATAAAGACCTAGTAGAATCCGTCTTCGATGAGCGAGGATTGCAGATGCTGACCACCTAGATCTTACGGCGCGTACACTCACGGTCATGATCGACCGCTGATCATTGCCTCATCGATATATGTCTGACGTGAATATAGAGCCGCTAGTCTGATCATCATAGCTACGTCGGTATGGGAATCCAGATCTGCTTCACACGTGTAAAGCCAGGTATGGTGGACGGGTCTATATCATAATCTGAGCTGTCATAGTCTAGCCAGAGTTGGAGCATGCCATAGTGAAGTAGGAGTCTGCTATCAGACGGCGTGCCGTGTATCTCATAGCCGTCAGGTAATAGTGGCTTGATCTCGTCCAGAGACATGCCTATGCGTATACCCTCTGAGGTGGCTATGGAGCGGTTGAGCACACATACCTTTCCTATACTCGATGGACTATCTGGGTGTAGATAGAAGTAGCCGTATGGAATTCCATTTGGATCAGAGATATTGTACACATCAGCACTGCTTCCCCCACTGGATAACTTTCCTTTAGAAAGGTACTCCTGTGGAGCAGCGCTTATGGCCATGCCCGGGTACATACCTAGGAAGCTGCCGTCGAGGACCACTGGTTTACCGCGAGCATCCTGCACTAGCTCTGTGGACGGTGCTTCTGCGTCATCCAAGCTTGCAGTTGATTGATGTGAAGCTGGTTCCTGCTTGCAAGATCCTAAAGAAAAGATAAGCAGAGCAAGTATGGGGAAACTGATTCGTATAAGCATTGTCATCCTGCGAAGATAAGAGTGTGCAAGTAGCGTCCAGGAAAGAAGGTGAACCCGCCTGCGATGACGAGCGCACCAAAATACAGTAGAATCATCTTACGCTTATGTGCCTTGATATTGCCACGCCTTGCAGCGATCCAAGCAGTAGGCACAGTCCACAGCGTAAGAAAGGTAAATAAATGGATATATCCAAAATGGCCAAAAAGCGCAGGACCTACCTCAGCTGACATAAACAATGTCACAAGCGCCGTGAAAAACATGAGCACCATATAGACCTTACCTAATCTCTTGTGCAGCCGTGTGCCCTTGCGCATCATGAGCATGATGGTGCCTATGACAAAGCACGGCACTACTGTATAGAGATGGACGAGCAACAGCTCATGGTAGCTAGGCATGGACAATATTTACTTCTTACTCACCTGTGCTGACCGAATCTAGCAACCATGTGACTATGCAGGGCAGGTCAGGAGCGTGATCATTGGACGCCAAATATAGCTATACACATGAAGCTTGCATAATAGAAACTAAGCACAGACTTAGTGAAGCACATCGCAGTACGCTAAAAGCATGAGTCATGTGGGCTTAGCACTCATACCGCACCTCGACCACATCATCTTGGAAGTAATTCTACAAAAAAAAAGCCTCCCATGCACGTGCATGAGAGGCTCTTATAAAATATGTGCCTTACACTACGCTGCACTAGGCATGTAGGTGGCAAGACTTCTTATCTTAGTTACGCTCGATTCCGAGAGCTGTAAGCGTCTCGATATTGAGGTTTCCGATAGGAAGATTGTTATCTCTCTGGAATTTCTCGATAGCTCTGTTAGAAGCTCCACCGATCACACCATCTACACCTGCAGATCCGATATTGTATCCGCGGTCTAGAAGAGCACGCTGTACTCTCTTGTATAGATCAGTAGTGATGTCAGCTGCACATACAACTTCTTTCATTTCTGTGAATCCACCTTCTTTTACAAGCACCTGCTTAGTTACAGACTTGTACTGAGCTGGAATCTCAGTAGTTGTCACACCTGCTGGAGTAGCAAGCTTCTTGTAAGTGCGAGTCTCGTATCTAGCTGGGATATCAACTACTTCAGTAGAAGCAGGAGTCACTAGCTTCTTGTAAGTGCGAGTCTCGTATCTAGCTGGGATATCAACTACTTCTGTCGTAGCAGGAGATACAAGCTTCTGGTAAGAACGTGTCTCATACTTATTACAGTCAGCAGCACCAGATCCATCATCACCATACGTGATGAACTCTGTGCGACGATTAGTTCTACGGCCAGAGGCAGTAGCATTAGAAGCAACAGGACTCGCTTCACCCATACCCTCATAGCTCAGACGGCTTGCGTCGATACCAGAGTTTACTAGTACATCGTATACAGCCTTAGCACGATTCTGAGAAAGTGACCGGTTAGCCGCTTCGCCACCTTGACTATCTGTGTGACCTACGAGCTTAGCAGTGATGTTAGTCTTGTCTTTAAGCATACGCTCAAGCTTAGCGATCTCAGCATAGCTAGATTGCTCTAGGTTAGCAGATCCACTCTGGAAGTTAATTCCTTCCACGATAGAAGACTTACCACATGGTACTTCCTCTACGCTAGCAGCGCTTGCAAGTTTCTTGTACGTACGGGTAGTATACTTCGCAGGGATATCAATCGTCTCCGTAGTTGCTGGAGAGACTAGCTTCTTATACGTGCGAGTCTCATACTTAGCAGGTATCTCTACTACTTCTGTACGAGCAGGTTCTACAAGCTTCTTATAAGTACGAGTTTCGTATCGAGCAGGAACATCCACAGTCTCTGTAGTTGCAGGTGTAACGAGCTTCTGGTAGCTACGAGTAGAGTACTTAGCAGGTATCTCAACTACTTCAGTAGTAGCAGGAGACACGAGCTTCTTATAAGTACGAGTCTCATAGCGAGCTGGTACATCAATAGTCTCAGAAGTAGCTTCTTTGACGAGCTTCTGATACGTGCGAGTAGCGTACTTAGCTGGAATCTCAACAGTTTCAGATCTTGCAGGCTCTACAAGTTTCTTGTACGTGCGAGTACCATACTGAGCTGGTATCTCACGGCTATCTGTAGATGCAGGAGTTACGAGCTTCTGGTAGGTGCGTGTTCCATACTTAGCAGGGATATCAATTGCACGTGTACAATCATCACCATTGTCAGTGTAGCCGTCAGCACATCCTACACGGACTTGCTTAGTTACTGTACGGTACTGAGCTGCTACTTCTACGAGACACCATACTAGACAAGCGTCAGGGTCAGCAGAAAGGCAAGATGGGTCTGCTTTCTTCTTTACCCACTTTTGAGAAGCAGGAGATACTAGGATCTCTTCAGTCTCGGTAGTATATTTCGCTGGCACTCTTTCTATACGAGTAGAAGCCTCAGAGATTAGTACCTCTTCTGATACAGTCTCATACTGAGCTGCAGTTGCAACTAGCTGGCTAGAAGCTTCTTTCACGAGTACTTCCTCTGTTACAGTTTCATACTTAGCAGGAATGGTACGTAGCTCAGAGGATGCCTCTTTCACGAGTACCTCTTCTGTTACAGTTTCATACTCTGCTGGCATCGTACGGATCTGTGTGCTCGCCTCAGCAACGAGTACTTCTTCAGACACAGTCTCATACTTGGCTGGGAAAGTCTTTACAGTGCTAGAAGCTTCTTGTACGAGTACTTCTTCTGTTACAGTCTCATACTTAGCTGGAACTGCACGTAGTTGAGTAGAAGCCTCTTGTACGAGTACCTCTTCTGTTACAGTTTCAAACTTAGCTGGGAAAGTCTGGATCTTAGATGAAGCCTCTTTTACGAGTACTTCTTCTGTTACTGTCTCATACTTAGCTGGAACAGCACGTAGCTGAGTAGAAGCCTCTTGTACGAGTACTTCTTCTGTAACTGTCTCATACTGTGCACCACGTGCACGTAGAGAATTGGCACCTTCTTTGACCAGTACAGTCTCAGTGACTGTTTCAAATCTAGCAGGTACTACATTGAGACGAGTAGAAGCCTCCTGTACGAGTACTTCTTCCGTGACAGTCTCATACTGTGCAGGAATGGTCTTGATACGAGTAGAAGCCTCTTGTACGAGTACTTCCTCAGTGACTGACTCATACTGAGCTGCAGAGGTCTGCGCTCTAGTGGAAGCCGCTCTAGTGAGGATTTCTTCTGTTTGTGTTTCATACTGGTTAGGTATGTAGCACTGCGCGTAGCATTTGCCTACTTCTGCATTTGCAGGCATGTCGCTCTGAGCATGTACCACAACCATTGCACACAGTACGAGTGCGAATACGCTTGTGAACTTTTTCATCATTTCTGTTTGGGTTTTCATAATACTGATATGGATAGTAGTTTGTATTGACAAAATTTCTATACGTGTTTGGGACTGCAAAAGTAATGCATTTCGTCCTCTCTACGCGCCTGTATGGCTATAATCTCTGATAGTTTGCTCACATCTCCGTCCTTCTTTAAGATTCTGATCTCGTCATCTCCAGGAATATAAATCGGCTTGTGCTCGATTCCTGTCCTTATCAGCTGGTGAGCTTGATTCTCGCTGCACTTTAACAGCGAGACGATCTTGTGACGCTTTGATTCCAAAAAGTCACCCTCAAAAGCCGCTTTCTTAAAAACTATTTCAAATAATCTACGATCTAGCAGTGATTTGGCTAAATAGGCAACCACTACGTCCTCGCATTCTCTATTGGCCTTGATACACGCCACAATGTCCGTATCATCAAGCCACGTGTATTGTTCGAGAAGCTCGGTACTGATCGTCGTATTTATATCGCTTTTGGACGAAAGTCCCATAAAATACTCAACGGTAGGGCTGCATCCGCGTATCGACTCGCTGGAAATCACAAGACTATCGACAAACATGCTGAGCATACACTCCGCTGCTAGTGAGGCATGATGTAAATAGACCTGCGAGTACATGAAGGATCTACTATTGAGATACTTCTCCACACTGAATACGGCTTTCTCTTCCACTACGAGTTGCTCGTCTACCACATGGAGCATCATGATGATACGATCGTATCCTATCTTACCTTCGACCACGCCACTGTAGAAGCTATCACGATTCAGGTAGTCGATCCGGTCCATGTCTAACTGCGAAGAGATCAACTGATGGAAAAAAGGTCGCTCATAGTCCCCGACAAACATCGATATGCCCATGTCCAATGCACCATCCATCTCGCGGTTAATCTGCTCCATCATCGCCAGAGAGATTTCCTCATGGCTGACAGGGATAAACTTCTTCTCCAGAGCATGGCTAAATGGTCCATGACCGATATCATGTAGTAAGATAGCTGCTAAGCAACTCTGAGCCTCCTTGTCTGATATGTGCACACCCTTATTCCTCAGCGTGAGGATCGCCTCCCACGTGATATGCATGGCTCCTAGAGCATGATGAAAGCGTGTGTGTACGGCTCCAGGGTAGACCAGATGTGTGAGGCCCATCTGCTTGATCCGTCTGAGACGCTGGAAATATCTATGCTCTATAAGATCATAGACAAGGGTAAATGGAATCCTGATCAATCCATAGATCGGGTCATTGATAATCTTGAGTTTGTTCATAGCTGCTGCAAAGGTCCGTTACATACACTATATAGTGTGTATACCTATGATCTCAACTGCTTCTGGTAGCTATGATCGTAGATTATTGTAGGCACTTTCGTGCAAATGCGAACTACGGCGTCATCCAAAATTTTGAGATTAGCATACATTTATCCTATGAGGAATCCACATGTTGGCATATTTCTATCCTGTTCCCAAAGGGTATCGTATGCGCATAGCCGTCAACTCTTCGTCATCGCGCTACTCGTAGTAGGGGGCATGATGGCTTCCTGCGCCGCGGATGAGTCTGCTCATCAAAGTCAGCTCACGGATCAAATACTTGACTTAGATACAGCCGACAAAAAAAGTGAGTACCTGGCCGCAATCTTACGAGATGATCAGATGGTACGATCAGAAGATGATGGCGCCATCATCTTGACACACGGGCAAGACTCACCAGAGTATCAAGAGTATATAACAACACAGAAAGAAATGGATAAGCGAAACCTCGACAAGGTAGAAGCCTATCTATCTGTCCACGGCTATCCTAGTAGAGAGCTAGGATCTGAAGCAAATAGGGCTCCATGGCTGGTCATACACCATGCTCAAGGATATGCGGCGAGAGAAAGAAACTTTCCTCTTTTATATCAGACATATCTTGATGGGCAGCTAGATGAAGGTGCCCTTGCATTTTATCTTGGACGGATGCACCATATGAAGTATGGTAAGATGCTCAGGATGGACGGGGCATTTACGGCAGAAAATCAGATAGATACGCTTATCGAATTGCTTTCTTTACCCCAATTCGCGCAGTAGGCTATTGATGGATGGTGGCTATCTGCAATGGCGTCAGGTGCTCCGCCGACGAGTCATAGCTTGCTATGGCGAGTCCCATCGGGACGGCATCTTTGTAAGCTTTATGCAGAAGCAAATTAACCGACGGACGAGGATGTAAAACAATGACTCTTCTTGCCGCAGGAATAACAAAGACAATGACAATGGTTAATGTAGAAATGTGGCAGGCCTTAAGATATATCGCCCCCGTTGGGGCTACTAAGTAAAAATTGCGATCTCTTGGTTTTCGACGGGAGGAGACCAGTTATGTTCGAGATTACAGACCGTCGATGTAAATGTCATAACTGATGGATTGGACTCCGTCCAACCCTTACATATATCGCCCCGTCAGGGCTTATTTTTTGTAATACATGAATAATCTTGTGTAAAGCAGCGAGTCCCAGCGGGACTGCATATCTGTGAGTAAAGTCATTTACATTTTTTGGCGAAAGCCATGCAAACCCTCTGCGAGCGAAATACACTTAGAAATAAACGTGTAGCCCTAGCACGATGCTACGTCCTAAATCGTCTGCAAAATATCGTTGCCGATTGAGGTAATTGCGGTAGCTGGTGTCCAGCAGATTATTGACCTCGCTGTAGACACGCACCTTGGTATGAGGAAAGATTGTGGTGGCGGAGAAGCTGGCGCCAAGAAGGTAATAGGCATCTGGCGGTGCTAGGAAATCTTGCGATTCCAATAGTCGTGACTGTCGCGCCACATAGCGCTGATGAGCTTGTAATTCTAGCTGTTCCCACTGGCGACCGAGTATCCTGACAGATCGTGGTGATCGATATGTGATCCGATGATAAAGATCTGCCGGAGGTACATACACGAGGGGAATATCTTGTGATCTATCTCGACCATGCACATAACTATAACGGACAGTAGTGACTAGTGCACGCCCTAGTGAGGCCTTCATTGATAAATCCAAGCCTTTAAGGGATGCATCCGTCTGCTTAAATGTGAATACAGGGAAGGCGCCTCGAATTGTCAGCCGAGCTTCCTCTTGCGGTTGTAGATAGATGTAGTTAGTGAACGACTGATAATAAGCAAGCACACTCAGCGAAAATGCATTACTCGGTGTCCAGTCGTATTCAAGAGTTGCCTTCACGGATGCTTCTGGTGTGAGCTCTGGATCGCCTTCTTCAATGCCACTTACGCCTTGGTGTAAGCCATTACTGTAGAGTTCATTGACAGCAGGATTGCGCATAGCATATCCGATATGCAGTGCAAGGTCATGCTTGGAAATCGGGGTAAAATTGATGCCAGCAAGACTGCTAAAATTATGGTATTGATTGACGTATCGGATTACCTCAGGAGGTGAGCCACGTGATATGAAAGCCACTGATTGATACTCGTAGTCGTATCGTACACCCATGTCAAGTTTGGCGCGATGGCCGGATTCTGACGCGTGGCCGAGCTGTCTTACGCCTGTGACATAAGCACCAGACTTCCAACTATTGTAGTCTGGAATGAGTGGCAGCACTCCTGTGTTATCGAGATTTTTGTTGAGCGTGAGACTGTTTTGAGTGCCGAGTCGGTAGTTCCAGTCATGAGACTCGTAGATATACTTGAGATCACCCTGTAGGGTCCACTGTTCTAATCGCAGCGTCGGTCTATCTGTACGACCGCCACGACGCACGTCATACTCATCTCGCTCATTGCGCTGGGTCGAGAGCAGCACTTCTATGCGTCGCTCATCACTGAAGTACTGACGATGCGAGACTTTGATCAACTGATGATTTACCTCTTGTCGAGGCGCGTCTATCGCAGAGGAAAATTTTTCCTCTGTAAAGAATGGAACATCTCTCTGTATGGCTTCTTTCAGATCATTTGTGCTGCCGATATGGGAGCCGCGCAGGACTCCTATCTGTGTGCTGTAATTGCTGATGTATAAATCTGTAAATGATTTATCATTCCATTGTCGTTTGAGTTGCCCAGCGAGATTAAATTCTCGCGTACCAGTATTGCGTAGAAAATAATCTGGAGTGCGTCGATCGCCATATCGCTTCCATGTACCTGTAAGACTCCAAGCTAGGAGTGGAGAGGCCTTCTGGAGACGCACATTGGCTGTGGTGCCTCTACCATTTCCCTCATAGGCTAGATGTGCGCGACCGTGTAGGTGCGGCTCTGTACCGAGAGACTGCGGCTCTACCATCACTACGCTTCCCATTCCGCCAGGGGCATACTCTAGTGAAGTAGCTCCCTTGAGGATCGTAATTTTGTCTGTAGTGAGCGGATCAATCTCTGGGCTGTGATCATTTCCCCACTGCTGGCCTGCCTGAGGCACGCCGTGATTGAGCATGATCAGGCGGTTGCCATAGAGTCCGTGGACCATAGGTTTACTGAGATTGCTGCCGGTCTTAAGCAAACTCACTCCTGATTCGTCCTCGAGAAGGTCCGCTATGCTCTTGTGAGCACCATCCTCTATAGCTTGCCGCTTGACAGTTCCACTCGCCTGCGAGATAGAGCTGGCATCACTTTCCTGGATGATGACTCGCTCTAGTGATATAGCGCTGTGCGATAAGCGGACAGTGAGAAAGGTATCACGCGATATCTCTAGACTGATCTCCTCGGATTCACAGCCTATATGCGAAAAGAGCAGATGATATTCTTCGGCACATACATCAGTGAGCGTGAAGTTGCCTTCTAGATCTGTATAGACGCCTAGGCCGCGCTCTTGCATATATACACTGACATAAGCAAGAGGAAGCTGTGTGGTACCATCTAGTACCTGACCATCAATACGAAGTGCGCAGTCTTGTGCGCGTAGCGAAGAGACAAAGAAAAGGACACCACACGCAATGAGAGATATCTTACTGAACATCCAGATTAAAGGTCACCTCGATATCGGTCTCTCCTCCGGCATTAGTAATGTCTCCTGTTGATACTCCAGTTGCGGATTTCTCAGGCTCGTGCTTTAGCGTAATCCTAAGTGTTCCCATACCAGCATCACCCGTAGTAAGAGTTGTAACAAGTCCTATAGGATTGCTGTCGCTATCAGCATCACCATAGGCTACAGTCACATCATCAAGCGAGGAAGCAAAGAAAAACTGGTGCTCTTCATCCTCTTCTCTGATCTCTTCTGTGATATCCTCTACTGGGGATTCAGTCTCATTAGACAGAGTAATAGTACCCGAATAAGTGGTAGAAGCTTGGAGTGGCGCTGTCGTCACTATAGGAGAAACTCCACCATCGCCGTCTAGATCTCTAAAGACAAATTCCACATCGTCACCACCGTCGTCGGGGCTGAGTGTGTAGATCAAGGTTGTGATGAGCTCTTCTTCATTGGGTGGTTCTGGCGAATCTGGATCACAAGATAGTACGATGATGGATCCGACAAGCATAAGTAGAAGATAGTAAGGTAGAGTACGCATAGAAAATTTTGATTGTGTTTTACGTATTAAGGCTACAAACGTAAGACTTGAGATTTGGTTTTGACGATAGAATACCAGTTGCTAACTATGGTGTCGATAGGGGTGGGCGTGAACTATGGCTTCAAGTTACGTGAAGACGGCAAGTTGAGCTCTGGAGATTGGGAACCACTTCCAGAAATAGTACATATAAGAAATACAGACTTTGGATTTACGGGAAGAGTCAAAGTAGAGTTTAATAATTTCTCCTTATTCACCCGCTATTACCTAGGACTCAGCGAACTTGCTGAGTGGACATATACTGATCTCGATGGAAATGATCTTGGATCAGGTAGTCAAGTAAGTAGAGGGCTCCAAATTGGCCTTGGCTACGCTTTTAGAAAGTCGTAAATCTTATTTACTTCTCCTGCTGAAAATAGCTGCGAGTATGATTAACACGACTGCCACACCTACCCAAAAGTACCACATCGAGAAAATGTCGGGTGTATCATCCGTCAAGTCCACATCTATATCTATACCATCCTGTGCTGCTACGACCAGTGTCATAAGGGCAAAGAGCGTAAAGGCTGTGAATTTGTGAATAGCTTTCATAGGGGCAAGATTGGTGTGATGTATAGATAATCGCGTCTATGACTCTGATGGTTGGGAAGGTGTTCGCTTATAGAGTCAATAATATCTTTCAATATTATCTCTCAATATTCTGCTGCCAGCTATTGGATTGAGAACTGCCTCGCTGCTAGCTCTTGACAGTATATGACTAGTCCACCAGATACCTATAGTGCCCGATGATCTGATAGGAGAAGAGGCAATCAGCTAAGACTTGTCCGGCGCCTATATTATGTACGATCAGAGGATTACCACTTCTGCGATGTCGAAGATCCGCGACGATCCCTATGTGAGTGATGCCTCCACCAAGATCCCAACAGACGATATCACCTGGCAGATAGATGCTTGGATCTCGATCGGTAGATCGAGTTGCACCTTGTCTCTCGAAGTATGTCATCAGATTTGGTACACGCCTGTGATCAATATTGGTATCAGTACTCTTCAGTCCCCAGCGATCTGGGTAGACGGAAAAGTGCGCTCGCATGTCCTCATGGACAAGTCGCTGCAGATCTACACCCATCTTTCTATAGGCTCGGATCACTACATCAGTACACACGCCGGTACCACTGGGTACGTCACCCATAGGATAGTCAATTGATCGGTACGCTGGATCGTATACCACCTTGTCTTCTGTAAGCTCTAGTGCACAGTAGGATAACTGTATGCCTGACTGTGCTACCTGTGCATAGGTGCAGAGACTTACGATATGTAAGGTCGCGATCATTGCGATTCTCTTCTGTGCGGTGCAGTTCATATTTGGCGGAAACGCCCAGAATCTTATATATAGTCTATGATATCAGGCATCCATGTCAGATTGATGATCTCACAATCGAGATATCAATCCCAGTCGATCGAGTCCCGTCATTGATATTTGTCTCTTGTCCAACATATCGCACCTACCCGTCGTTTCCTATCTGACGACCGTGCCATGAAGGTGCGAGTTGTCGATCATTACTTGACCACATTGACTATCATATATGAGCACACTCCGCATACTCTGGGCTGACGACGAGATTGAATTACTGAAACCTCAGGTAATGTTTCTTGAGAAGCGCGGCTACGAAGTAGAGACTGTCACCAATGGTCATGACGCCCTGGAGCTACTCGAAGAAGATAATACGATTGACCTCGTCTTACTTGATGAATCGATGCCGGGGATATCTGGCTTAGAAACTCTTGAGCAGATCAAGCGGAATAATAGCGCTATGCCCGTAGTGCTCATTACAAAAAATGAAGCGGAAGATGTGATGGAGGAAGCGCTGGGCGCGCAAATAGACGACTATCTCATCAAGCCAGTCAAGCCGAATCAAATCTTACTTTCCATTAAAAAATTAATGGATAATAAAAGGCTTATTAAAGAAAAGACTTCCTCCGATTATCAGCAAAAATTTCAGGAAATATTTTCTGAAATCAGTATGAGTCCCGATTGGAAAGGATGGGTGGATGTGTATAAAAAGATTGTCCACTGGGAGCTCCGACTAGATGATAGCAAGAGCACCGAGATGGGTGATATACTGAGCATGCAGAAAAATGAAGCTAATGCGGAATTCTCTAAGTACGTAGAAAAGAATTATGAAAACTTGCTCAATAGCCCACCAGAAGGCCTCACGTTTTCTCCTGGGCTGCTACGCGAGTATGTTTTTCCACATTTACGAGATGAGCGACCCGTGGTTTTTTTGCTACTAGATAATCTGCGATTTGATCAGTGGAAGATATTAGAGCCGATTGTATCTGAATATTTTAAGGTAGAGGACGAGTCCTTCTTCTATAGTATACTACCTACGTGTACACAGTATAGTCGCAATGCAATATTTAGTGGTATGATGCCTGGTGAGATAGCTAAGCATCACCCTGATTACTGGGTACATGATCACGAGAATGAAGGTAAAAATCAATATGAGCGTGAGCTTCTAGGTATTCAAATTAAAAATACCATACGTACGCCTATCAAGTATGACTACCAGAAAATAACCACCGTCGCTAATGCCAAGGCACTCTCTGACTCGATCCTCAATTGCCTTCAGAAAGATCTGACCTGCATCGTCTACAACTTTATCGATATGCTCTCCCATGCAAGGACAGAGATGGAAGTGCTTAAGGAATTGGCAGGCGATGAAAGTGCGTATCGATCACTGACGCGATCATGGTTTGAGCACTCACCACTTTTACAGGCATTTGAGAAATTAGCCGATAGGGATGTGCGTATCGTCATAGGTACAGACCATGGCACTATCAGAGTGAATACGCCGAGTAAGGTGGTAGCTGACAGAGATACAACTACTAATCTGCGCTATAAGCATGGACGTAATCTAAACTTCCAGTCCAAGGATGTGCTCCACTTTTCAGATCCCAAGCGGGTAGGCTTACCAGCTCCGCATATGAGTAGCTCGTACATCTTTGCCAAGGATTCTAAGTTTTTCCTCTATCCTAATAATTATAATCACTACAATAACTACTTCAATGATACCTTCCAGCATGGTGGTATCAGTCTAGAGGAAATCATCTGCCCCATCATTACGCTGGGTCCTCGGTAATATGCCCGAAGAGTTCTGGGTTCTCGGAGATCCAATCGCGCATAGATCTGCCACTCTCTAGGAAGCGTAAGTGTTTCCCTAGTCGCCCCTTGGTCGCAAGCGTAATCTTGTAAAGCTTAAAGAAGAAGAGATCAGTCTCTCGTATCTGCGTTACCAGTGGATAGGGAACGCGTATGGTGCGGAAGTAATCGCTGATATAGATATTCTCTTTGTCGAGATCTACTCTATGCAATTTCCACGTGGTAAAATAAAAGAATAGAAGCCCCGTAATCAGGAATATGATAACTCCGACACTGAATGGCGCCCCGCGAAACAGTGATCTGACGTCGTGAGATATCAGCGCAGCTACGCTCAATGGTAGAAAGAAACTAATCCAAAAAGCTGGTATAAATAGGCGGAACATGAGAGTCCAGCTACTAGAAATTCTAATCATGAATCGGTCGTCTTTGGGTCAGGATTGGTACGAGCGCAGATAATGATAGATATCTCGTAAAGTATGTAGAGCGGAATACCAATGAGGAACTGTGTCACTACATCTGGTGGAGTGATGATAGCCGATAATCCTAGAATGATGATGATAGAATGCTTCCTGTACGTCCTCATCATGCTAGGATATAGTAGGCCGAGCTTAGCTAGGAAGAATACCACAATAGGCAATTCAAATACGAGTCCTGTGGGTAAGGTAAACATGGTCATGTAGCTCACCAGTGATCTAAGCGTAATGGTATTAGCTATATCGGGACTCACCGAGTAATTGCTCAAGAAGGTAATGGCAAATGGGGCTACGACAAAGTACCCAAAGGACACTCCAGAGATGAAGAGCATGCTGCACGTAAATACTACACCACGAGTCACCTTCCGCTCTTTACTATGTAAGCCTGGCTTAATAAACTTCCAGATTTCATTAAATACAAGGGGAAAGGAAACAATTAATCCCAACCACAGAGATACTCGGATGTGACAGAAAAACTGCTCGCCTAGCTCCTTGGTGATCAACTGTAAGTCTTGTGGACCAAAACACAATAATCCAAGGTTGTCACAGAAAAAGCGATATGTAAAGAAACTATCTCTAGTGGGGCCGAGGATGACCTTGTCAAATACAATGTTGCGAAATAAGAACACCACGATGGCGACCACCACGATCGAGATAAGAGATCGCATGATGTGCCATCTCAACTCCTCGAGGTGATCAAGGAAGCTCATCTCAGCTTCATCAGTACCTGAACCTAGTTCTTTGTTCTTTTTCTTCCAGAGTGCCATAGAGTGATGCGCCTGTGCAGCGCTCCTTACTAGGCGGCAAAGCTAGGACTTCTGTACAGGATGGGATGCAATGGAGCGTACCTTTGAGACTAGGAATCGGAGGAGCTGCTACCTGCTCGACAGATGCTGAGAAGCTACTAGCTATTCTTGGAACCATAGCTATGACTTTTGACGTTTCTTCGCGTAGCTGGCGTCTCTCGTTCATAAGTGAAATGTCAATATATAATCAACTGATTATCAATGCTTAATTCAGGGGCTAGAAGTTCCTGGTATCCATGCAAAATCTCGACCTCATACAAGTACTCATCTTTCTAGGTAGTCTGGCCGTATTGGTCAAGGCCTCAGATTACTTTATTGACTCCGCCGAGAAGATAGGATTGTCATTCGGCATATCACCGTTTATCGTAGGTGTGACCATCATAGCCTTTGGCACCAGTCTACCAGAGCTGGCTACCTCCGTAGCTAGTGTCTTGCGTGGACAGTCAGAGATCGTGGTAGCAAACGTGGTAGGCTCCAATATCACTAATATACTCCTAGTACTAGGTCTTACCGCAGCCGTCGGCAAACGAATCATAATCGATGATGACCTGCTTGATACTGATATGCCTGTGATGATCATAGGAGCATTCTTCCTGTGGTTTGTACTGAGAGACTTGGAAGTGAGCTACTTTGAAGCGAGTCTGTTTATCCTCGGATTGGTATTCTTCTTGATGAAGAGCTTTTTCTTGGATCGTGACGACGAGACACAGAAGGTCAGCGCTTCACCCGTGCAGTATCTGATCCTCGTAGCGGCTGGAGCGCTGGTTGCTTTAAGCGCCAATTGGACGATTGGAGCACTGGAAAATATCTCCATAGCTCTCAATATCAACCCCGAGCTCATCGCCTTGAGCATGATTGCTCTTGGCACTTCTCTGCCAGAAGTCGTGGTGAGCATCCAGGCAGCTCGTAGAGGCAAATCAGCCATAGCTGTGGGCAACGTACTTGGCTCCAACATCTTCAATACCTTTGCCGTGATTGCCATTCCGCGATTCATCGGTCGATTAGAGATACCTCCCAGTATGCTTGATTTTAGTGTACCATTTATGGTAGCTACCAGCGTCATTTTCTTGGTTGTAATTCTCAATAAGAAGATCACTCGCTGGGAAGGTCTGGTGCTGATCGTGCTGTACTTATATTACCTAGGAGAGCTATTTGTCAGCGCATAAAATAATCTATAGCCGTCCTCGGCCGTTATCTTCATCTACCATCACACTATTTCTCTATCATGGATATATTTGGAAATCTTAAAGCAAAGCAGGATCAGATAGCTCAGCAGCTGAGCAGCCTGATCATAGAGCGATCCAGTCCTGATGGTGAGATCACGGTTGAGGTAACGGGATTGAGAGAGGTCAGGGACATACGTGTAGATCTGAGTAAGATAGATACGGATGATGCCGATCAGCTGCAGGATCTACTGGTCACCACCATCAATGCTGCAATGGATGAAGCCAAGCTACAAGAGGCACAGGTGAGCCAGTCCAGTATGAAAGACATGCTTCCTCCCGGGTTTGAGAATCTGATGGGATGAGGCCTTACCTACTACTCTTCCTACTAGCCGTCACAGGCCTATCGCTCCACGCGCAGAATCTGCAGGGATACTTCAGTGCTGATGCATGTACTTGGTCTGATGCACAAGGTAGATTTACCTCTGTACGCCAAGTTGGTGGTCCTGACTGTGACTGTGGAGTAAGCGATACAGGCTGGCGTCTGCAAGGTTCTCAAGCACTTACCATCGATGCGGGTATGCGCACTGTATTTGATGGTGATTTTTCCATCAGCTTCTACTTCAGTCCCCGAGCCGCGACAGACCAACTCATCATGCTCAATGGTCCAGGATGCGAGCGAGACAGTAGCTTCAGCATCAGATATGATGCAGGGGCCAATAGGATAGAAGTACTTTACCGACAGGATGCCATCTTTTTTGTCCGGGAGTTTATACCACTCGATCGCACAAGATGCTGGCAACACATTGTCATCACCAAGAGTCGCGAGGATTTTCAGTTTTTTCTTAATGGTACACTGTCAAGTGAAATTCGCAGCTTGGTGATAGATTTTGCGCGGAGTGATTCACTACGAATTGGCGGCCTGAGCTGTGGAACCTTCGGGCAGATGGATGGAAGTATCGATGAACTGAGGATATACACGGAGATACTGACACCTGTGGATGTGCGACAATTATTTATTCAGACAGACTTCCTTGAGACCAATCGTGGAGTGGTGGTTGCGGGAGAGCCTTTTCAGGCAAATGTCCTCAACTCGTGCGCCACTAGTTTTCTCTGGACTCCAGCCATAGGCGTGGATGATCCTACTCGACCTGATGCAAGTTTTACCAGCGACACGGACCGTCGATACATCCTTCAACTGATGAAGGACGGCTGTACATCTTTCGATACCCTGGATATCGTAGTAGTAGACAGCTCTGCCATTAACTGCGACGAACTCTTACTAGCCACCGCCTTTACACCCAACGGCGATGGCCTCAATGAGACTTTCGGGATCAGCAACTTTTTTGTTGTAGATAATCTGATCTCCTACAAGATCATTGATCGCTGGGGAGAAACACTCTTCGTGACGGATGATGTGCTAGACTCGTGGGACGCCACCTTTAAGGGTTCACCAGTCAATAGTGGAGTATACATCTATGAGATCCTCTATGAATGTGAAGGTGAGCGCCAAGAAAAGATCGGCACTGTGGCTGTGTTGCGATAGCTCTGTAAGTAGCCGCTTGGTAATCCTACACTCTATTGCGTCGAGCATCGGCTGCCTAGAGAATTATATATACATTCCTAAAATTTTACTTGCAGTTAATTCCCGTTATTCTATCATGTATCCATTGAAATACAGGAACAGAATATCTGTGATTTACTAGAACTACTAGGCTGATATGATAAGCCAATCATCACAATTATTACTTAAGTCAATCACTCCCCCGGCGCGTGATAGTAAAACTTCTCTTCCTGTATTTTACCATCTTTCCACTGCTGTATGCCTACTTCCTTCATAGTAGAGCGATGTCCGCCTTTCCATGTAAGATCAAACCAAGTTTCGTAGCTGGTGGTGCCCGTCTCTTCGTTAGAAGTCATAGCGCCTACGCCGCCGCCCTCCCAGGATCTTAGGATATATCGGTGTATGAGGCGTGAAGACTGGCGAGGTCTATGCCTGAGCCCGAGTGATGATTGCCGCTTCATGGCTTAATCTGTATACTCCTTGCCTCGAGCGGGACGTAGTAGATCATCCAGCTAGGTTCTGCGTGTAAGGCAGGTGCGAATTCGAAGTAAATGTCTTCATTATCTCTTGATTCTATATTTTGCTAGGAAGATTTCTAGCGATACAAAGGCTATTTTTCATTCGACAATTGCTTTTTTAAATGCTCTTTTAGCTCCGCATTTGCTTTGATCAATTCTTGCATTTGTTCTTGCATATCAATCATGTGCAGCCATAACCACTCAATCTGGGCAAGGAGCTTGGAGTCCATATCAGTGACGGAGTAACCTGTTTCGACTAGCTGATTTGCAGACGGCATGTCAATTAAGTGCGATTTTTCATTGATACTTGATTCTACCTCTTTTATCTTAGGTACTCTATCGAACGCGTCATCCGACCAGTCGGCCGAGTTTTGAAGCGCGACTTTTACTTCTTCTGTCATTATCCCATCTTGGACATAGAGCATGTAGTTACCTGGGGTGTTATCTACAATACCTACCGTGACTTTCCCTTCTGCTGATATCCTAAATCTCTCTGGAAGGCTATTGATATTAGAGTTAGCGATGCCACCTTTAAATACCAAGCTCGCATCGTTACTACCGGCATCTTCTCGATAGATATTCCATGTATATGCATTACCTGAATTTTGAAATGCAAGACCAACAGGGAATTCATTTGATAAAGTCTTTATTGTTATCGCATCGGATCTGTTGTCTAAGATTGTCAACTTAGAGCTAGGCGTTCTTGTGCCAATACCGAGTCTGCCACCTCCGGTCAATGACATGAAACTATTACCGTCGTGACGAAATTCCAAAGTGCCGTCGCCGACTGTATTGATAAATGCATGAGTGCCTCCATGGCCTATTTCAATCATTTCTCCTGATGTTGAGGACCCGCTTGCTCTTATCGTTCCTCCGACGTGAAAGGTCGTGAAAGGTATAGGGCGGTTAATTCCCACATTGCCATTCGGTTTTATAATAATTCTTGATTCTCCATTGTTAATTTGAAGATCATCACTATTTTGAAGGCCAAAGTACCAATTATCTACAGAATTAAGTGCTTTTAAAATCAGGCCAGGTCCATCTGGTGAGTTGCTGAAGAGAGCGCGTCCTTCTACCTCGAGATTTTCGACTTGGGCAGTGGCGAGCGTTGCTAGCATGGTAGCAGCTACAAGTAATATGATTACTTTTTTCATGTGTTGGGTGTTTATTTATTCTATTATAAAATCAGCAGAGTAGCTGAGTCCATCCTGTGTGTTGATTTCGTACATTTTTATTCGATAGGTGCCTGTTGCCTGAGTACTAGGTATATGCCATGGGTAGAAGCCGTCATTATTTGTTTCAGCATCTATGGTTGAGATATAGTTATTAGAAGAATCATACAGTTCAATCACCACATCATCATCAATCATGATGCTCGTCCATCTGATACGAAGCAGATCTCCAGGATTTCTCGTGATATTGGCTACTGGTTCGGTGATATCGATTAATGGATAGTCTGGCGTGATAAGTTGGAATTCATCGGAATAGGTCAGGCCATTTTCGGTTGAATATTCAAATATCTTTACTTTATAGAATCCTTCTGCAACCGATAGTGGGACCGGCCAGTCAAACTGTCCGTCATTTGCGGCCCAATTACTGATGTTAGCAACCTCGTTATTATCGGTATCGACAAGCTTAATGATTAAATTATCATTGATATCACTTGATGTCCAGGTGATATTCATTATGTCTTCTCCGGTCAGATATTCATCACTGTCGACTGGGGTAAGAATCGTAATGGTAGGTACAGAGAGAATCGTGAACTCAGCAGAGGTATCTGAACCTTGACCTCCATTGTGTTCCGATATTGTAATACGATAGTCTCCTTCATCTATTGAGCTCGGTATGGCCCAACTAAAAATACCATCGTCTAAGTCGTTGTCAGTAATATTTAGAATCTCAGACTCATGGTCGTCAATCAATACTAGGTTGATATTGCTGGTATTGTACTGGCTAGTCCAACGAATGCTTAAATCCTCCGTACCAGCAGTGTATGTCCCCCCAGTCGGACTGGTGATATTGAACTCTGCTACTGGGTTATACAAGATTAGAGTATCAGAGACGGTGTTTATCGTACGAGTGCCACCATTCATTATTATCTCACCAGATAATCGTAAGAAATAATGTCCTGCTGAGTAAGTAGTGTCAATGATCCACTGATGATAGCCATCATTAGGTGTATTCATTGCAATAGTCGCTACTGGGTTAAGACTTAGATCTAGGAGGTCGATTGAGATAGTATCGGATAGATTATTACTCGACCAAGTAATATTAATGGTGGTATAGTCGATAGGTATATCTGGATTGATCATAGTGTTTAACCTTATACTCGCAGAGGTGTCTACCGAGCAAGGATCTGGCACTGCCGCAAATATAGAGCCTGATTCTAGATGCACGCCTGGATTGAGTTGGATACTCGCCGATCTCAAGAGAGAATTAGCACCAAGATCGCTAAGTAAACTTCCATTGGTCGTTATAGATACACTTGACTTATGTAAGGATTTAAAGCTGTTTTGAATGATGAGGTTTTCGACGCACTCTTCCGGTGCTAAATCAGTAATATCAATACTGTGCAGTCCAAGTCCTCCAAAATATAATTTTCCAGAATTAGTCAAGTATGAAGTTTGTGGAGAGAACATATCATGAGTAATGGCTGACCATGACATTAAGGCATCATTTGTGTATGTGACTATTTCGTTGTTAAAATACACGGCACGTTGATTATCTGCAAAATAAAGTTTGTGTGCACGAGCGCTAGGGGAAGTGTCGTTCACCTTTTCCCAGTTGTAGCCCCCATCGTAGCTCCTATATAAGCCGTTGTTTCTTACTGTGGCAACTAGGTCAGTCGAACTCAGAACCTTTAAATCCGTGACCCATTCACTTGGTAGATTATTGTGGATCTCTGTCCATGTATCCCCGCGGTCTTCTGATTTGTGAATTGAGTTGAATTCACCAATGAGATAAGCGGAGTTTCGATACAATTCGATCGTTCGGAGACGTTGATCGCTAACAGAATATATTTGGTACCAGTCGCATCCGCCATTGATCGATTTAAGCACTACGCTATTACCTGAAGAGTCATCAGATAGTATAAGTCCTTCAGTGGAGTCAAAGAATTTAATATCATAGCTCTCATCAATTTCAGCGAGAGTGGTTTTGGACCAACTGTTTCCCAGATCTATAGACTTATAATATGAGTTCCCTTCACTGACCGCTAGGAAAGTGCTATCTATTTGCGCTACGGCAATAACTCTATGGTCGATTCCATCTACTTTGTCGTCATAAATTCTGTGCATTCGGAAGAAAGAGTCATTATTAATAGATTCAAGCATAGAGTTTCCAAAAGTGAGTATTCCTGAATCATTTGGAATGATTTGGCTAATGAAGATGCCAAAGTAGTCAAGATTGTCAGACCTAGGTCGCATGATATCCCATGAAGAGGTAGCGGTGTCACGTAGTGTTGTAAGTACTATTTCAGGGGCGGTCTGAAGGTAGTCTTTATTGCCGCTTTCAAGGTTGTATTCATATACACTGAAGAAATACGTCACTTGTGACTCGAGATTTGTAACCGTGGCGCAATTTTCAGGGCCATCGTGGAGAAGTCTAGTATTATCGCGAACCCCTTCTCCATCTGTCCATCGTTGCGCGTTTTCCCAATTAGCATTAACTACGTAGTCGAAGTTGTCAATGGGTTTGTTAAGGTATCGCTCGTACTGATTATTTCCGACAAGCACTCGTCCATCGCCGTCCCCAGGATCCCAGCAGACAGTGATTGAGGTCTCATCATATTCTGTTATTCTTAGGTTGTGGGATTGTACGGAGGGCTGGTTGCCATTGGTCACAGTTATGGGCATCGCTATAACATTGTTGGACTCATCGCTTTCTGATCGACGATTATTACGTGCAGGGTATTCCAGATCTATATCAAATGCAAGAAGGAGGTGGTAGTTTCCAGCTTTAGCCACATCTAGGATGCTTACCGTTCGCTCATGGTAATAGGCCTCTGCACCATTAGGAGCATCATAATAATGCACAGAAGGTGCCCAGCTACCATTTTCTATCCAGTGACCATTGTGATAGTCTAGGTCCTCAGGAGACAATATGTCGTCTGTGGAGAGATACATATGATATCTAGGTAAGCCGCCTTCACTTGGCACCTCACCATTTCCGATATTGGTAAATCGTATGCCAACATCAAACTCCTCACCAGCCTTGACAACGCTTTTACTGAGATATGGATCTATAAGTGTGAGATCAGGTAGCTCTGTGATAATCTCTACAGGGATAGCGATGACATCATTCTCGACATTTTGGTCTGGTTCTCGATGTGGTGCATTCCATGAGTTGAGTTTTAGAATTATATATTTGGTGCCGTCAGGTGTATTTTCAGGGATTTTGAGATGTCTCGAACCCCTATATTGTGCTCCAGACGCAAGATATGTCCCATAATCATCGTCTTGGGAGTAGGAGTATTGATAATCTAGATCATCCAGTATATCATCATCTGAAAAATAGTATTCGACCCATTGAAATTTAATTTTTTGTACTCCACTATTCTGTACGGACCAGTTGACATCGATATATTGATCCTCTAGTGCCGCGTCATGACTCAGCGATGTATTGGAGAAGGATAGATCTGGATAGTAAGCATCACTACTAAGTACCACTATAGTCTTTGTCCGAGATAGGGTGCCTAGGTCCCGGGTGTCGACTTCACAAGTGACTTGGTATAAGCCTGGATTGTCGAATATGATTCCACGGGCATTGCTATTGTCTAATATAACATCGGGCGTTCCTCCTGGCAGGTACCAGCGAGTATATATGGTACCACCCGGATATATATCATCAAAGCTGACGGGTTCATCTTCAATGATGACCGTGGGGTTCCAATCGAAGTCCAATGCATCCTCGCAGTAGTTTATGTCAATAGAAATTAGATTTTGGCAGCTTCCTCCCCTAATACGTTCCAATGAGCCGCCAATGGGCTCTTGCCATATTACAAGCCGATTGTTGGGGTCAGGCTCTTGACGTACGATCCCAATGAATTCAATTGTACTCGAGGAATTACTAGGAATTGTGACATCGGTAGTTTCAATGATTTGACCAGTGCCAGCCTCCTCATTCAATATTGAAGCGGTTACCTCACCTACCCAATTTACGCTACTAGTATTAGAAATTGTAGCTGTGACGGAAATGGATTCATTTTGACATATAGGAGTTGAATACTGAGTGCATCCTTGGAGGCTAAGTCCGACATTATCTCGATCAGAGATCGTCAACGTTCTCACGGCAGACCATGGCCCATAGTCTCCATTGGTATGATGAACACGGACTCGCCAGTAATACTCGCCCACTGTTGATATACTTGTGGATAGATGATTAGAAGTTCTAGTTACCTCCGTAGCGCCCGAGAAATCTGAGTTGTCTGCGATTTCGAACACATACGACTGCGGGGCACATGGACCAGTGACAGGTCCATTCTGAGACCACTGAAAATCTATATCCTCGCCTAAAAACTCAATGGCACTAGGTCTGGGCTCGGATAATGAAGCTATGACCGGATCGCACTCCGAAGAGCAGTTCTCCTTGATCTCAAATACACCGGACTGCGCAGTAGCAGTTGGGTCATCAGCTGCTACGATTCTCATCATGTAGTAGCCTTCTGGTGCATCATTAGGAATCGTGAGAGTATGAGTACCATTATTGATGACGAAGTCAGTTTGATACTCGATTTGACTAGTAAGTAGATTGTGCAACTGCAAGCGGATCGTGGCTGTATTCCCGTATTCGTCCCAAGTGACACTGAGATCCTCTCCAGTCTCATAACACTCATCCTCTGACGGAGGCCACGTAAAGTCAAATGTGGATGAATGGCAGCGAGGACCGCGGACATTGATGATTTCAAAACAGTGTTCAGTGTCTGATGTCTTCTCAACAATAACGGATACATCTTGCCGATTGGGTATGCCCTCTAAAGTGTGTGTGCCACCGTCAATATTAGTTAGCTCAGCGTATACGTCATCAGGATCCTCTGCTCTGAGGTTGTAGCTACCAGAGCCAATCTCCTCGAACTCAACTATCAGATCGTACTCAGTGAATGAAGCGCACTCAATTTCAATATCGACAATATCTACATCACACGGCTCGCTCACCGTGAAGAAGGTGTACGGATCACATTGGTGAACCACGCCGAATTCATCTACCGGATTGATAGTTACCTCAATCTCATCATTGGGTGGTAGTGATTCTGGAGCTTCGAAATAGGGGTGCCCGCCGTAGGTTCTTACTTTGTTGTAGTAGGTAGTTTGTGAGTTCAGTGCTTTAATAGTTATTTCGTAATCCACTGCCCCATTGACATTATCCCATATAAGTTGAATGGATGTGTTGCTCACTAGATCGGTTTCGTTAGGCACAGAAATATCTACACAGCCCAGTTGTGTTCGAGTAACTGTAGAGTTATCCTGTTTAAGACTTTCATTGCAATAACTATTATTATAAAAACGACGACCTAGATCTATTGTAAAAGGGGCATAAGGTATCGCATAAGAGAATTCCCATTCAACAGAACCGGTCACTATGTTAGTGATATCGTAGTATTTATTAGATTGAGCACCCCAACCCATGTTTATGTGATACTTATAAGGTGAGAACGGAGTGAGCCTCCTATATCCATCTACAACTACAAAATGCCCACCATATGTTTCATTCTGAATTCTGACAAAAATCGGAATTCCTTGATCCAGCCAATACCGAATCGAGGAGCCCGTATTCGCTGTTATTTCATCGTAGAATCCCAGTCTAATAAACTCGAAATGTTGATAGAATGCATCATCAATTCTAGCTCCCCACGAAGTTACAAGCTCATCTGCGCCATACATATCAAAATGGGACTGAATTGAAATAGCTACTTCGTAAAGAAACTCGCTTATCTCTTGATTCATATCATTTATATCGCAGTCGTCCATAGCAGACCAATTATAGTTTGATGACAATTGCCTGTCAACAGAGTAATAGTCCTGCAAAACATATGGACTTAACGGACCACTAGCTGCGGTGCTATACGAGACTCTTTGACCAGGCAATGATACAGGTTCGAAATATCTAATAATTTGCCCAACAGCAATTGCGCCGCAACCTACCAGAGACTTATTCGAAAGTTGCACCCCGCTTGGCCCTTGAAACGTAAATGTTGGAAATATCTCATTATACGGAGCTTTTTGATGCCAATTGGTCTGAATCAAAGGCCCAACCTGCTGCGCGGAGAGCACCTGTGAGAATAGCATTGCGAAAAGCACTAGGAAATATCTTGTGGTCACATGTGCTATAGCTCTGTAGGTGTCTTTCATATCAGCGTCTGTAGATTTGAATTAAGTATGAAGATAGAGCATGGAAATCAACAGAAAGCGGTGAAAGTATCTCAAGTATCTGCATGACTTTATGAAATAGCTTTTTGAGTGATCAAAATCAAGATTCCAATAGCCACAGCACCATTCATCCTATCTCACGACCCCTTCGTCAAAGCTCAAGGATACTTAGTGAGTCCGGTTATACACGGTCCCAACCATGCCACATACCTTTATCTCCATGCGACCCCTCCTCCTTCTCATCGCGACCCTCCTCTCCCTCCAGCTCTCGGGCCAGTATGCCTACAAGACCAATATCACCCATAGCTCTGGCATCGACGAGGAGGAGATGAACTACCTCTATACATGCAGGGATGGTACCATCTGGTTAGTTGCGGGAGCTTACGAGCTATATCGCTATGATGGGCAGGGCTTTGAGAAGATGAGCGATAAGTATGATTTGACAAGGTCACGTATATTAGTTTCCTTGGAGAGTGATAGTATCATCCTGGTGAGGCAGTATGACGAAAACCGTATATCGATCATACGGAATGATCAATTGGATACTGTGATCAGTGCAACTAGAATATATAGAATAGGCGATGCCAGGTTGCTTGTCAGAGTCAATGACTCTTTGCTTCAGATCACAGACCTATCTGCGAGGCATGTATGGAGGGATGTGATCATCCCAGATAGTATGCGATCTGCTTGGGTATCTATCAGAGAGGGTGTAGAGTACAGGAGTGTTCATCTGAGTGTATTCGCAGATGAAGCGGATAGACACCGCGATATCAGACTTGATCTCAATGAACCAGATGCTCGATGGCGATCCATAAGCACATCTGGTAATCGTGCTTTGTATAGACCTGCTGGATATGAGTCTGTCGAGTATGCACGCACAGATATTTCGAATCTTCTGGTCGATAAGCAGTGGTACTGCAGAGATTGTCCACGGCGTGAATATGTGGACCAATTCGCTTATTATAGAAGACGTGACCATAGAGAGCAAATCATCACGTACAATGCTGATAGTCTCGATGACACAGAGTACAGCATCTACGAGTTTGTAGCGGAGGATACTCTCATTCATCTTGCCGATTATCGGCATTCCGGAATGAGGCTGAGCTATCTCCACATGGATGGAGATATTATTTTTCATGATCAGGATAATATCTGGAGACTAGACCCTCAGATCACTGTATATAAACAGACCAACCCCGATTTTATCTCCTATCTCCATAGCATTCATGAGGACGGAGAGGGGAATATTTGGTTTGGTGGCTATGGTACGGGCTTTTCAGTTTTGTCACCAGAGGGAGACTTGGATAGGCTGGGAGAGAGTCGTTCGCCTGGAATACGAGTATTACCTGGGGCTGTATGTGATGCTCAAGGTGTGCAGTACATTCTTTGTGACGATGGATTGGTCATTGGCAATGAAGAACTAGGATGGAAAACCTACTCGACATTTGCCTCCGCGAGTCTTGAGGACACGCGAGAGTCTTCGGAAAGCAAGGGCACAGAAAATAGACTCGCTGGATATAATCTCCAGATCATCGGTGACTCTACTCTCCTTCTAGGATCAAGTAGGTACGGTCTACTTATGATCGATCTCGATCAGCTTCGTGGAGATATAGCCTCGTCATCTGAGTCAAGGAGAGTCTTACGTGAGCTTACTGTCGTAGGTCTAGATGAGGGACTCCAATTGACCAATGTGATCTCCATCGCCCTAGATGATCAAGAGCGCGTATGGATGAGCCGGCCTACACAGGGCATGGCTCTATACGATAGCCAGCAAGATAACGTGTACAACTATCCAAATCGACCAGAAGCCAAGAATGAGCAGGCCACGAGCCTCTATAGAGATAGCTATGGTCATCTATGGATTGGGACTTACTCAGGATTGGCTCTCCTGTGCGATGTCGATTCGTTTGATCCCGCTGTGCAGAATCTGTACGAAGAGCTCATAGAGATTCCCCTGGGACATCAAGTGGGGCGTTTGGGTTACATCACAGAGTACCAGGGGTATCTTGTTTTTGGTGACGAGGCAGGAGCGCACTTTATTGATCTTAAGCAGTACCATGCCTCAGGCAGTTCAGCACCAGTACTTCATACCATAGAGTCAAAGTATGCGGGTCTAGGCATGGCCGAACAGAATACTGTCTATGTGGATAGTCGCGAGCGACTTTGGATGGGGCACAATGAAGGTGTGATGATGATCGATGACATCTTAGATGTGATCCGACCCACTCAGGATCGCCCGGACTATGACCTGCATGTCTCCTACTATGATCAGACAGATACATTGCTATCAGATGCAGAACGATTCAGATTTCCCAGATTGCAGCGTGCTTTTGATCTGTACTATCGGCGCACGGGGCAGCGGACCAGTCGCGAGAGACTATACGTGGAGTATGCCTTGATCCTACAGGGGCAGCAAGACACAATAGTCCAGCCGATGGAGACCGCGCAGATTAGTTTTCCTTTTGTTCCCGCTGGTAGACATGTATTACTGACGCGCTCCATCTATATGAATCAGTGGAGCCCGTGGAGAGCGCAAGAGCTCGTGATTCCTAGGACCCTCATCGAGAGCAGTTGGTTCTGGGCGGCGCTAGTGCTCGGTCTATGTCTCATCGCTGGAGTAATATTTTATCTCAATCGTAGGCGTATGATCGAGGCACAGCGCTTACAGGTAGAGCGGGCAGAGCTCCATAGTGAGCAGGATCGACTCCGCATCCAAGCCATCTCCAGCAGTCTCAATCCCCACTTCATCAACAACTCTCTCTACTGGATCCAAGCCAAGATGCTCCGTGATCGCGAGGCGGTACAGGTGGTACAGCGGCTCTCAGAAAATATCCAGAGTATATTCAAGAAATCCAAGCAAGGCGTAGCGCATCACTCCCTCGCAGAGGAGATGCGCATGATCGAGAACTATCTCATAGTTCAGAGCGCCAGATTTGGAGTAGATATTCCGTATCAGCTTGTGACGGAGGAGCGCTTTCGCGCAAATGTTGATTTCCAGATTCCGCTCCTTCAGATACAGATACACATAGAGAATGCTGTAGAGCATGGACTGCGAAATAGTGATTTGGAGCCACAGCTCACCATCAAGCTCGAGGAGGAGGCAGAAGGCCTACACTTCATCATCGAAGACAATGGCATCGGTCGAGCAGCGGCTCAAGCGATGGGTAGCGCAGGTACGCAGCAAGGTCTCAAAATGCTCGATGATCTGCATCAGATCTACAGCGCTCACAATGACATAGCCATCCGTAGCTACTACGAGGACGATATCTTCACATCTGAGGATGGCCAGGTCTTCGGCACCAGAGTACACATCCATATCCCATACAATTATCAATATGAAATCTGATCGCATACAGTTTATCGTCATCGACGACGAAAAGCCTGCCAGAGAGATACTCACCCAAGAGTTGCAGGCCCAAGACCAAATCGAGGTCATCGCAAGCTGTGCCACTGCGGATGAGGCATTCCAAGCGATCGTCGATCTTCGGCCCGATGCCGTGTTCCTCGATATAGAGCTGAAGAGAGGCAATGCTTTTGATCTGATCACGAGACTCAAGAAGGCCGGTGTAGCTCTGCCAGCTATAGTGATCATGACGGGTCACTCCGAGTTTGAGTATGGTGTCAAGTCTATTGAGCATCGTGACTGTATCATCAAGATCCTGCAGAAGCCCTTTTGGGAAGGCTTTGATGACGAGCTCGAGAGCATCAAGGATCTCATCTACGCCTACCACCAGCAAGATGAGACAGACAGCGGTACCGTGCCCGATGTGCAGTTCGTCAAGTTCAACAACCGCACTGTGCGCATGGAGTATCGCGAGATCCTCTTCTTAGAGGTCGCAGGCTCTGGCTGTACCTTGGCCAAGATGTCTCATGGCGAGCTGATCACCATCTCCCGTACCATGAACCAGCTCCTCGCCACGCTCCCAGACTACATCCTCCGCGTCAGCCGCTTCAATGCTGTCAATATCAACAAAATCACCAGCATCGACCATATAGAGAACATGATCTACCTCCAAGGCCAAGATAAAGCCATCGGCTACAGCAAGAATTTCTATCAGGTGATAGGAAAGCGATTGGGCTTGCGGTAGGTGGTGGCGCTTATGAAATTTAATATCTCTGCGGGTGAAAGGAGAAACTGTTCAGCTAAGTGTGTTTACTACCTTTATGAATGAGAAAAGCCGCACAGGCATCGGCCTGTTGCTGTGTAGTAATTTATAAGCTAGACATCACTTGTCTTACTTGTACTTGGCTCAGGTAGTCCCACCTACTGCCCCGGCGCGTGATAGTAAAACTTCTCTTCCTGTATTTTGCCATCTTTCCACTGCTGTATGCCTACTTCCTTCATCGTAGAACGATTGCCACCTTTCCATGTGAGATCAAACCAAGTTTCGTAGCTGGTGGTGCCCGTCTCTTCGTTAGAAGTCATAGCGCCTACACCGCCTCCGTGTTGAGTTTCTACCTGCGCAAACCAATCATTTATTGCTTTACGCTGAGCTTCTTTTCCTTCACGTCGTTCGCCAGTCGGCATTTCAATGACTACGCAGTCATCTGCATAGTACTTATCAAATGCTTCCCAGACCTTACCTTCATTCTGCATGTTCACAAAGTCTTGGAGTCTTTCTAGATGTGTCATATGAATTTATTTTATGATTTAATAAATATTGTAGTAAGTCTTAAAGATTTTTAATTTCTGCAATGATTTTTTTGAGACTATCAGCTGCATCGCCAAAGAGCATCTTGGTATTTTCTTTGAAGAACAGAGGATTTTGTATGCCAGCATAGCCAGGTTTCATGGAGCGCTTAAATACAATTACTTGCTGCGCTTTCCAGACCTCCAGTACGGGCATACCATAGATGCTACTGCTCGGATCGTCGATGGCACTTGGATTTACCACATCGTTAGCACCGACTACGAGGACTACATCAGCTTCGTCGATGATTCCATTTGTCTGATCTAGGTCATAGAGCTTGTCGTAGTCGATATCAACTTCGGCTAACAGGACATTCATATGACCTGGCATACGTCCGGCTACGGGATGTATGCCATAGTAGACTTCTATGTCTTTTTCTTGGAGCAAGTCGTCAAGCTCCTTAGCTTGCTTTTGGGCTTGAGCCACAGCCATACCGTAGCCAGGTACGAGGACTACTTTTTGGGCGTAAGCCAGCAAAATCGCAACATCCATTACCTGTGCGGACTGCACCGTCTGATCGACTTCATCAGCTCCAGGTGCACTTGCTATGGCCGCACTACCAAAGTTGCCTAGAATGACACTCATAAGTGATCGATTCATCGCTTGACACATGAGGATCGTAAGGATGGTGCCGCTCGCTCCCACGAGGATGCCTCCTAGTATCATGATCTGCGATCCATAGAGAAAACCGGCTGTCGCTGCGCTGAGACCTGTGACGCTATTGAGCAGACTGATGACGACTGGCATGTCCGCTCCTCCGATAGGCGCCACAAAGCTGAAGCCATAGATCAGAAATACGATTATACTGATGATCAAGATGATTATGGAAGGCTGTAGCACAAGGAGAGCTGTAAGTACGATGGAAAGCAGAAGCAAGCCAAGATTCACCACGCTGTGGGCAGGTAGGCGTACCTGCGCGTCGCGCACCTTTCCATCAAGCTTGAGATAGGCAAGTATGCTTCCGCTAAATGATAGAGCGCCTACAAGTAAGGTGAAAGCTATCACAGCCAGAGATGACGTCGACGAACTCTCGTAGTTTTTGATGTATTCTGTAAGGGCGAGCAGCATCGCTGATCCCCCGCCTAGACCATTAAATAAAGAAACAAGCTGCGGCATGCCTGTCATCTCCACCTTAGCTGCACGATACCATCCTATCGCCGCTCCTCCGATCATAGCACCAGCTATCCAGAGATAGTTATTTGGCGCAGTAGCTATAGGTTGTAGTAAAGCTCCTAGAATTGCCAGGGCCATACCCAAAGCAGCTAGTAGATTGCCTCTGCGTGCAGTGCTAGGATGACTCAGTCCTCGGAGTCCGAGGATGAAGCAAATCGCTCCTGATAGATAAGCAAGCTGTACCAAGACGATCATGAGCTAGGCTTCTTTTTAAACATGGCGAGCATACGATTCGTCACGGCAAATCCTCCTACGATATTGATCATAGCCATGATCAGAGCCAGACTGCCCAGTGTAAGCGAGAGATAATCGTGCGAGTCAGCCGTCCGTAGAAATAAGATAGAACCTACTAGCACAATACCGCTGATAGCATTGGCGCCACTCATGAGCGGTGTGTGCAGGACTGATGGCACCTTGCTGATTAGCTCATATCCGAGAAATATGGCGAAGATCAATAAGTAGATCATTGTACTGTGTGACGCTAGAAAAGTCGCGATACCTGTCATGTAGCAGAGCTTATAGGAAATACGATGGATTTGTGGATAATTTCATTTTCAGAGTCGGGTCTAAGATTGCCTTCACCATCTAGGAATATACTGGCGTAGTTAGCAATGTTATTAGCGAGTAGATTACTAGCATCCTGTAGCGTCTGTAGATAGAGATGTGAATCACCGATGACGTGTACACCCTTGTACTGGACGTGCTGGCCATCTTTACTTGATTCACAGTTACCACCAGTGCTACTTGCCATATCGATGATGACACTTCCTGGCTTCATACTTGTGACCATCTCGTCAGTGACAAGTATCGGAGCTGGTCTTCCGCGGAGCTGAGCCGTAGTGATCACGGCATCTGCTTTCTTGACTGCGGCGGCAATTGCCGCTTTTTGTTTTTGCAGATACTCGGGAGTCTGCTGCACAGCATAGCCACCAGCCGCTATGTCATCCTTGGCTCCTTCTACTTCTACAAACTTTGCTCCTAGGGATTGTACTTCATCGCGCACAGCATCCCTCACGTCAAATGCTTCTACTCGAGCACCTAATCTCTTGGCCGTTGCAATGGCCTGTAAGCCTGCTACACCGGCGCCTATGACAAGCACATTGGCTGGTCTGATGGTACCTGCAGCCGTCATGAGCATAGGAAAGTAGCGGGGTAGTCGAGACGCTGCGAGTAGCACGGCTTGATAGCCTGCGAGACTTGCCATACTACTGAGTACGTCCATACTCTGAGCTAGTGTGGTCCTTGGAATCATGTCCATGCTGTAAGCACTTATCGACTGGCTGGGGAATGAGCTCGGGTCTATAGGGCTTTCATACGGAGCGTAGAAAGATATAAGCACAGTTCCATCCCTCAATTCAGTCATATCTTCTCTCCGTAGCGGCGTGCTACAGTATATCACATCAGAGTCGCTGAGCACTTTATTTCTTGATACCGTATGGATAGCGAGCCCACCTATTTTATCTGCGAGCCCATCTTCTGCTAGGTACTGGTAGCCTGCTTTCTCAAGCTTCTTGATGCTGTCAGACGACAGAGGACAGCGAGGATCCGCGTCAGTCTTAAGATATCCTATGATGGTTGCCATAGACTGTGCAAGATAAGCATTCCGTCATGTTCGACGTGTGATCTGTCGATCAAAAGAAAATATTTTCATCCTCCAGCGTAACTTGAGATCCTATCACTCGTCTAGCAGATAATTATGACACGCAGTAGTTATGAGACATATGTACGGAGCAAGCACTTGCAGCTATTTCACTATACGCTCAGTATAGTAGCAGATAGACAGCTGGCGCAGGATATCCTACAGGACATACTGGTGCGACTTTGGGAAAAGCGAGATGAGCTTGACCATATCCATAATCAAGATGCATGGTGTAGGAGATGTCTCAAAAATCGTGCTCTTGATATCCTTCGCTCCCAAGCACATGGACATGGTAATCTTGATCATCAGCCAGACCGAGAGGCTCATCGCTCACTACAGTCGCAAGTAGAGCATGACGATATGATCCAGCAGCTCCAATCCAGCATGTCGATGCTAAGCAGTAAGCAGCAAGAAGTAATACGGCGCAAGGAATTTCTGCAGTGGAGTAATTCTGAGATCGCAGAAGAAATGAAACTCTCTGCGTCTGATGTAAAAGTGACTATACACAGAGCTCGACGCAAACTGCGCGAGCTCCTAGAAAAGAAATTAGCTTATGGACTCTAATTCTACACCACAGACTCCAGACTACTTTGAGGTAGTACGTTCCCAGCGCCCTACGGATGATGCTGTACAGTCTATACTTGATCGGACTCGTGAGGATGTACCGTCACCTCGTAGACGGAGCTGGCTTTACCTACTGGCAGCTATCTTACTAGGTAGTGCTGCTATTATAGCATATCAGCATGAGCGCACGACGGTACCAGCTAAAAAGCAATACACAGAAGCGGAAGTGCAAGAAGCTTATGCACAGACCAAAGTCGCGCTGGCTTATCTGTCTAGTAAGCTAGATAATCATGAATCCTATACCACCACAATTAATCACTTTTCTAAAACACAAAAATCTATTACACAATGAAAAAGATAATATACAGCATCGCGCTTTGCATGACCGTGGGTTTTTTACCTCAATTACTCGTAGCCCAATCGGCAGTCATGGCCGATCTAGAAGAGATGTATCTCGAGGACGACGACATGATACGTGTAAGCGTGTCTCAGCAAATGTTTGAGCTATTTATGGATCTCGACGCTCAGGATGAGACTGAGCAGGAGATCCTAGAAGCCATAGCTAAGATTGATGGACTGAAAGTACTCGCCAAAGACGGACAGAATGGCATCACTTATTTTAAGAGCGGCCTAGCTCAGATGAAGGGCAAGGGCTTTGAAGAGTTGATGTCATTTGATAATAAGGATGAGCGAGCTCGCTTCTACATAAGGAAGGACGGTGATAAAATCGGCGAGCTATTTATGCTTATATCTGGGAACAATGAATTTGCCGCTATGACGATCTATGGAGATATTGATTTATCGAGTATCACAAAGATTGCTAAAGTGCTCCAGATAAAAGGTCTCGATAAATTAGAAATGCTGAACGATTAATGCAGAAATTGCCCATAAAGCTTCTTTTCATTATTTTAGTGAGTCTGTGCTGCGGAGCAGCGCAGGCACAGTCACGGATCGTGGAGGATCTATCAGCTACACGCTTAGGTCACTTACCTATATGCCTATATCCTAGCACACTGCGGATGCTTAATCTGAGCGATAATCATGATCTCAATGAAGTCGTGCGAGATATCAAGCATATTAAATTTTTGGCCGTAAGGCCTCAGATAATACCAGCTAGCTCGGTAGACAGTCTCGTGAGAGAAATAGTGGAGAAGGAAGATTTTACGTCAGTGATGACCATGTCAGGTGTCGGCCAAGAGTTAAATCTCCTCATGCATGAGAGAAAAAGCACCATGGTTCTCATTACAGTTATGGAGGGCTCGATACGCCTAGTTGAGTGCAAGGGTAAGATCAATCCTATGCAACTGATTAAGGCTTTCACAGCGCTTCGTGAAGATCCCATGCTTATGAATCTTGGATTGGACGACTTTTTTACAATAGGACAAGACATGCAATCATGGGATTAACCAAGTCTATATCATCCTCGCCTATTCTTCAATTATCCCAGCTCACCAAGCGCTGGGGAAGGCACACTGCTGTGGATAATATGGATCTCACTGTAGAGCGTGGCAGCATATTTGGCCTATTAGGCCCCAATGGTAGCGGTAAGACAACCACACTCGGTATGCTTCTCGGTGTCTTGCAACCCACGTCGGGCACATTTCATTGGGATCTGCCAGGTAAGGCACATGAAAAGCGTAGACATATAGGAGCGATACTCGAGCATCCGTGTTTCTATCCGTACATGACGGGTTATCAAAATCTAGAGCTCGCAGCCACAATCAAGGAGGCCTCTCCACACCGTGTGGATGATGTACTTCAGCTCGTGGGACTCTATGAGCGACGGCATGACAAGTATCGTACCTACAGCCTTGGGATGAAGCAGCGTCTAGCAATTGGAGCAGCTCTCCTGCCCGACCCAGATGTACTCATCCTAGACGAACCTACTAATGGGCTTGACCCAGCAGGTATCGTCCAGATCAGAAATCTCATACGGGATATAGGCGCTACAGGAAAGACAATCATACTTGCGAGTCATCTGCTTGATGAGGTCCAGCGCGTATGCTCGGACTTCATGGTGCTGCGTCAGGGCGAAGTACTCTATGTCGGCTCTGTACAGTCAGCTCTAGGAGACAAAGATTATCTCATCTTGGATGCCCCAGATAGAGACAAACTCATAGCAGCGCTGCACACTATAGCACCTGATGCCGAGGTGCAAGAAACCGCAGACTATATAGAGCTCAGAGGTCTAGTGATGGAGCTATCTGATCTCAATGCCCGCTTGCATCTACAAGGTATATCGCTGTCTAGACTGAGTCGCGAGAGTGGCAGTCTAGAGCAGGAGTTTCTCGCCATACTAGATCAGGATCATCATGGGTAGACTACTGCGTATAGAGTGGCTCAAGCTGAAAAGCTTCAAAGCGTTCTGGGTATTTCTAGGGATCTACCTCATCGCTATGCTCGGTGCGGTGATAGGCTCGAGGAGCTTCCTGAAGTTTCTGAAGAATCAAGGTGCCGAGTATCAAGGTATCGACCCCACCATGATTCCCATATTTGACATGTCAGATGTGTGGCACAATGTCGCTTATCTCTCGGCCTCTCTCAAGATTCTTGCAGGATTTATCGTCATCACAATTGTAGCTAACGAAGTGCGAAATCGCACCTTACGCCAGAGCATTATCGATGGGATGAGTCATCGAGAATTCCTAGCGGGCAAGTTACTGTGGAACCTTGCCTTCGCACTTGTAGCCAGCGCGGTGGTTTGGCTCATAGCCTTTACCGCCGGCAGTATCTACTCGCCAGTGCATGGACTGAGCTATATCTGGGAGGGCCTGCAGTTTATCTTAGGGCATGCACTGATCATATTTTGCTTTATGTGCATGTCACTGATGATTACTCTAGTCCTGCCTAGGCCAGGCATCGTCATCATAGGCCTACTAGTGTATAGCGTGATGATAGAGCCGCTCATAGCGCTATTCCTGAGACACTACGACGGTATACCTGAGGGATGGTCCGTTCTAGCAGACATACTGCCTGTGAGTGCTATCAATAGGGTCGTGCAGATTCCATTCCCAAAGTATTTACTACAAGAGGTGCAGACCTACGTCGGATGGCAACAAGTATTGATCGCACTCGCGTGGTGTGGCCTTTTTATTTGGGGTAGCTACACTGCTCTTCGGCGCAAAGACTGGTAGCGCCGTACATTTGGTGCTATGAAGTACATTTTGACGATAATTCCACTAGTTCTCTGTGGCTATGTGATGGCTCAGGATTATCCTATTACGGACCGTTCTTTTGGTTATACTACCGCTTATGCTGTGCCCGCAGGCACTATGCAGTTAGAGACAGGATATTTCCAGCTTGACGGTCTTGGAGGTCTAGATCGCACAGGTATCGAAGGTCAATCCTTACTTCTGCGCACTGGACTATGGAAAGGCGCCGAGCTGCGTGGTCGCGCATGGTATCAATCTGTGAGATTGGGAGAAACGCGACTGGAGGGACTCTCACCAGTAGAAGTAGGGATCAAGCAGTCTATCGTGGAGCCATCATCTGGTTGGCCGTCGATATTTGCACTAGTAGAGCTAGGCTTACCTGTAGGATCGGGGGCCTTTCGGCCAAATGGCATAGACACACGTACTAAGATTATTGCGGAGCAGTTTATAAGTAATACGTTTATTCTTGGTGTAAATGCAGGGAAAGTATGGCGCGGTAAAGAGGCTGATGATCTAGAGTATTCAGCAAGCTTGCGTACTGCTATTACTCCCAATATGGCGCTGTATGGAGAATTTTTTGGAATTAAAACTAAAGACTTAGATGCTAATAATTTTCTGGGTGTCGCCTATGAAGTATGGCTATTTCCTCAGATCGTCCTTGACGTAGCCGCGGGCTTGGGAGTATCCGAGGGAGGTGATGATCACTACTGGGCTGTAGGCTTGGTATATCGTGTAGGGAAGTAGAGGATCTACTATCGCGCTCAATCGCCATAGCGTGAGTTTCCCTAATCAATTGCTGATGTTTTCTACGATGATCATGTATAGACAGTAATAACTCATCAAGTAGGGCGATTCACATACTCCGAGCGATTTACAGCTTACTTACTTTCAGAAATCAATGTGTTAGTATATATACTATAGAGGCTTAGCAATCGCACTGATCGATCGGTGACTAGAAACGATAGTTGCACCTTAAAGAAATGCATAGGTACATGCATGGAGCAAAGAGATGCACGTTTTACCCATTTCGTGCATTAGGATTTTTTTATTGGCTCTTCTTTTTATTTAACATTCATGTTTACAGTGACTTATAAAGATGTAAGATAGTTTGCTAGTGTAAGTTTTTGTTACGGACAAACTGCAGTTAAACCCAATTCGTGCATTAGGCTTCGTGGCGAGAGTCGCAAGTGCGATAAGATGAGGTGCTTCTCTGACGAGTCATAGCGAGCTATGGCGAGGAGGCTCGTCTTCACTTCGTAAGGCGAGCAGGATAAGCTTGCCTACCTCTGGTAGGTGCCTGATCTTGAAGCAGATGTGGTTCAGAGTAGAAGCAAAGCACTGTGGTCATATCACACCACTAACCATATGATAAATGGGCGAGATCTGCCCCTAACAAATACTTACGCCAACGACACTCGTGACATATCGCCTATAGTCCTGAATGAGCGTCATTTACATCGCTGAAAAAAGTTTACGTAAAATCCTACTGCACGAAATGGGTTGATGGATAATTTAATGATATACCCATCACACAGATGGCACGTGGAATAGATATCGATATACGGCAGATGATCGAGGAGACTGATTTGCCAGATCCTTTGATGCCCTACGGAGATATGAATTTACTTGTATATCAGCAGAGCGAGCGGTGATATCATACTTTTGGGACGTATAATTTTTGAGTAGACTTATTGGGTGATTAATTTAGACTTATGAGGCAGGTTATTTTTCTTAGTATGATTGTCATTTGGGCGCAAGCCTGTAATCTCACTCCCTGTGATGCCTCTCGTGAGCGAGATCTGGGCGTACTGGAACATAGCAAGGCAATGATAGATCATGTAGCCCCACGTGATGATTACCTCACTTATAAGTCTGAGGATAAATCGATTCTACTACGACATAGGGACGCAGATAGCGCCAGCCTCCGAGCAAATAGTCATGAGATCTGCAGGAGCGTGAATATCTACCCATATACGGCATATGCTTACTATACCTATGACAATATTGACCAGAGCTATATAACTGATAATATCGTCCTTACCATAGAACCCCGTATCATGATGGAAGACGGAAGCCGAAAAGAGTCAATCTACATAAATCTGAGTAGTGGTGTCTCAGCAAGTATCAAGGCTAGGGTGCCTATCGTCGGGATAGACCGTTCCGTGCAGTATGAGCCTTACGATGAACTTATGGAATATGACGAGACGCTTACTCTCTCTGGAAAGTCAATCAAAGATGTATGGAGCTATGAGCGCGGTGATATCGGGATGTACTATACGGCGACCAGTGGCGTGGTGGCGATTATGCTGGATAACATCGTATACGTAAAAGAATAAGGATCAAGCGATGGAGGCAGACTATCGTACGATGGTCACATCTCCAGATAGTCGCGATATGCTCCCATCGGCTAGTATCACTTCAGCTATGTAGACATATACACCTATGGCCGCTTGCTGGCCATGCGAAAATCCGTCCCAGCCTGCCATCTCATCTATGAGACCATCAGCTTCAGCATGTATCAAAGCTCCTACACGATTGTAAACTTGGAAAGTCTTGAGCTGTGTAACGCGCGGGCCAGCTTGGATGGTGAAGATATCGTTGACACCATCACCATTGGGGCTGAAGACATTCGGTAGGAAGAAGTCTTTTTCGAGTAGCACTGTCACATCGATCTCGAGAGAGTACTCGCAGCCATTGGCATCAAGTGCTTGTACAAGATAGAGCTGGCTGGCTTTCGGATCGAGTAGGGGGCTGAGACAATCGTCGCAGTCTAGCGCAAAGCCAGGAGACCAGCGTACCATGTCGATTTCAGCATTAGTTTGTATATCTAGTTGCTCTTGCTCTCCATAGTAAAGCGTCAGCTCGGATTCTGCCTCAAAGAATAAATCTGGAGACTCTGTAATGGTACTCTCGTAGATACCATTAAATCCTCCAGCATCTGTAAAGAGAATTTCATAAGTATCAGCAGTTAAATCGCTGAAGGTAAAGGGTAGATCTTCTGGCCCGCTGAGAAGTATGGTGTGAGGATCAGGGCTGATTCTCATGGTCACTGGATAGAGATCTGTTGAGATGTCTTCTATGGTGATACTGCCGAGTTCATCGACACAAAGCGGTGAATCTGCTCTAGCAGTAATATCTAAGCCAACGAAGTTGAGATCCACAGTTATAATGGAGTCGCAACCATTGGACGCAGCTCCAGGCAGAGTAATTACATCGGATCTCCTAGTACGGTGATAGGCAGTACCTGCAACATAGACTGTATCAAGGAGTGGGATGTCACCGCTGATTGTTTCGAGTCTTTTGTCAAGTAATTCTAGTTCAATGGTGATGATAGAGTCACACCCATTAGCAGCACCATTAAGCAATATTTCTGTACCTCTCGCTCTCTGATGAGAATAGTAATTGCCGTTAACAAGGATACTATCGCCTGGGCATATGGCATCTGCGATACTGGTGCGAGCCTTTGACAAGATAGTAGCTATCACTTGTAGTGAACTATCACATCCATTGCTGGCGGCATCATCAAGCAAGTGTTCACCAGATGTATTTCTTTCACTGTACCAAGTACCGTGTACTAGGAGACTATCGCCCTCGCATATATCTACCTGCAATGATCCCGCTGGTACGGGTAGGAGCTGTAGGTCGATGTCAAGGATACTATCGCATCCACTTGCCGCACCACCAGAGATCGTATCTCTTCCTGTAAGGCGTCCAGCATGGTAGTCAGTGCCAAGATAGTTGACAGTATCGTTAGCACAGAGATTATCTGTGATGAAATTAATATGTGGTGGCTGAAAGCTGAGATCAACTTCTACGATACTATCACAACCATCGACTGCGCCGCCTTCTAGTGTCTCTGTGCCGATAGGATTGGTAGCATCATATCGCTCACCCAGTACCATCACGTGCTCACCATCACAGAGAGTAGTGATCATCTGAGTGATGCTTGGTTGGAGGAGTCTCAGGTTAATTATACTGATACTATCACATCCATTGACAGAAGCTCCTCGCGCAGTATCTCTACCCGTGAGATGATCAGCATGATATGAGGTGCCAGCTATGACGATGGTGTCTCCATCACAGATAGGTCCATCATAAGTAGCTGTGCCAGCATCTTGAAAACTCAGTTGAACCCATAGGATGCTATCGCAGAATGGTGCCTGCTGAGATGTCAGTAAGACTTCTCCTTGTGGATTAGATTCATCAAATATTTCTGTGCCTACACGCAACTCACCACCCGCGCATAGTGTCCTACTCAGCGTATCTCTAATCGGCTCTTTAAAGCTGAGCGATATGATGTTCATACTATCACAACCATTGGCAGCTGCATGAGGGAAGGTGTCACGGCCATCTGGACGTGACTCAGAATACCATATACCATTAACCATAAGCGAGTCGCCCGCACAGATCGTGTCTATGACTTCGTATGTACCGTAATCAAGGTACTGAAGTGAGATCGCTATGACAGAGTCACAGCCATTAGTTGCTGCTCCTAGCAGGCGCTGAAATCCTGATGGGCGATTGATATCGTAAATTTCTCCAGCAATCATTCTTTCCTCATCTGGGCACAATACGGGTGAAATCCACGTAGTGTCTACGGGTATAAAGCTCAGATCTATGACGATAACGGAGTCACATCCGCCTCGCGCTGGAATATCCAGAGTTACTCTTCCTGTAGGGTTATCTTGATTGTATCGCACACCTTCGATGATGCGAAATTGATTAGGGCAAAGGAGCTCTTGTATCAATTGTTCTTTTTCACCATCAAAGCTGAGATCGACATTGACTAGCGTATCACAGGCAGTTGCATTCTGTGCTGGCACGACGACACTACCTCGCGGGTTATCCTGATTCCATACGATGCCGCCTATGACTAAGCTGTCTTGAGGACATACGCTCAGCTGGAGGTTGGTCTCTGGAAGACCGTCTACAACTAGCTCTAGCTCGAGAGGAAGAGAAGCACACCCATACTGCTCTATGATGACGTAAATACTCTCTCCGCCTGGGCTCTCATAGAGATCAGGTAATACAGTCATAGCATCAGCATCACTGTAGAAAGTAGCAGATGAGGCACCTGCCTTGATGGTGGATATATAGTCTGGCAAAAAGAAATTACCCATCCCAGCTACTCCTGCACAAGTGCTGATGGCGTTAGTATCTAGTGTGATGCCATCAGGATTTTGAATCGTCACATGATAGGTGACCATTAGCTCTGATGGAGGTGCTATATCATCACAGTTGAGACCCTGATAGAGATCATCATGATCCATACGTATGATCACTTCAATGACGGTCATGCCTTCTGCAAGAGTGGTTACAATGGATGTGCTATCTGTGATGTCAACTACAGAGATAAGACTGTTGATGTCATTAAATCCCCAGGTATAATTGTCCGCTTGGCAAGCTTGGCCAGTTTCTATATTTTCAAGAAGATTGATGGTGTCTCCTAGGCAGAAAGTCGTATCGATGATGGGATTCTCACAGCGTTTGCCGAAGATCTTGTCATCGAGCTCTGGTCTTCGGATGCTTGCAATCCAATTAGCATTGTCGCAGCTATTGGGACGACCGGGAGTCTGCCTGAGCAGCGCCATACCTACGGTGAAGTTAGAGTTGTCTCTATAGTCTGTATCATTCGTATTGCGTAAGTAGTAAACTCTACCTGTGCTTCCTATATCTGTGATATGCAGCTGATCTGGTCCACCATCTAAGGGCGGCCCTGCTATACAGTCCATGATGGTCTGTCCCCAGCTTACTCCATGGAAGTAGCTGTAATCAGGGCGACGTACCTGACATGCATCAGCGCTGATGTTAAACCCAATTTCTCCACGTGCGGCGTCAAAGCTTCGATTGGTCAATGGTAGATAAGTAGCACCAGTGTAGCCAGGATTTCCGTCTCCACCATTGGGGCACGTCAGCGAGGCAGGACAGTCGGATGTTGACGGTTCTGATGGGAAGTCTGTAGATCGCTCCATGTAGATGTTACTGGCATTGAGTGGAAGCACTCGTACCATATCACAATTCTCATCAGTGTAGTCAATCTCCAGTCCATCGATATCTGCTTGAAGGTCTGGGCTATTGGGATCCCAACTATAGATAAGTATGATCGTACCCACTGGTACAGCTGACCAGATATCGTCGTCGGTAAATCTTACATGGCCATTAGTGATACCCACATTACGTATAGCGCCATTACCTGCGCCCGCACACTCTACGAAGTCACCATTATTATCATCAATGACCCAGTGTCGTAGATCAACAGTCTCGCAGCTATCTCCGACAACGATCAGTTCTACATAGTCTCGAGCACAGCAGGTGCCTTGCGAGACTTCATTGACCACGAGGCCAGCTTGACCGCTGAGGACAACTGAAGTAAAGAGTAGGATGGTCGAGAGAAAAATTAGGCGCATGGACTGCAGTAGAACATCGTGAAAAAGCTCTGCAAAAGTAGAGCTATTACATATGAGTATAAAAAATAATTTGAAATAAACACGTCTGCGTAGTAGAGAGGTAAAGTTGGGGCAGATTGTTGCCTCTAGCTTTGATCTTACCTAGCAAGTACGCACCTTTGTCATACGCTATACAGCATTGCAAAAATAGTGCCTATGATCAGGCCGCAAAAGTTAATAAACGTTTATGGACAAGAATATGTCAGAGCAGGAACAGGTAAGAAGAGAGGCTCTTGCCACGATCAGAGAGATGGGGATAGATCCATATCCGGCTCATGAGTACCCAGTGTCTCATACGGCCGAGGCTATTACGAGTGCCTACAAGGAAGATGATGAAGGATACGAGTCAGTCTGCTTAGCAGGTAGACTCATGATGAAGCGCATCATGGGCAAGGCATCCTTTGCTGAGCTGCAAGATGCTTCTGGCCGTATACAGATCTATGTCTCTCGAGATGACATCGCACCAGGAGAAGACAAGAGTCTTTATAATACCCTCTTCAAAAAGTTACTCGATATAGGCGATTTCATCGGAGTCAAGGGACACGTATTCAAGACCCGTATGGGAGAGACTACCGTACACGTCACAGAGCTTATACTACTGAGCAAGTCGCTCAGACCACTACCAATCGTGAAGACGGATGCTGATGGAAACGTATACGATGCTTTTTCTGATCCCGAGCAGCGATATCGCATGCGCTATGTAGACATGGTCGTGAATGATGGTGTGAAGCGGACTTTCGTCCAAAGGTCTCAGATGTATACCAGCATGCGTCAATACCTCAATGAGCGTGGTTATCTAGAAGTTGAGACACCTATATTACAGCCTCTATACGGTGGTGCTGCCGCTAGACCATTCAAGACGCATCACAACACACTCGATATGACTCTCTATCTGCGGATAGCAAATGAACTGTACCTCAAGCGTCTGATCGTCGGAGGTATGGATGGCGTCTACGAATTCAGCAAAGATTTCCGAAACGAAGGGATGAGTCGATTTCACAATCCAGAGTTTACCCAAATTGAGCTATACGTAGCCTACAAGGACTATGAGTGGATGATGAATCTCGTAGAGGAAATGCTAGAGAAAGTCGCGCTTGATCTACACGGCACTACTCAGGTGCCTGTGGGAGAGCATATCATAGATTTTAAGCGACCGTGGAAACGCTACACTATGTACGAGGCCATCGAGCACTTTACTGGTACTGATATCAGCGAGATGGATGAGGATACCATGAGAACATTTGCACGACAGTGCGGAGTAGATGCTGACAAGACGATGGGACGAGGTAAACTCATCGATGAGATTTTTGGTGAAAAATGTGAGCACCAACTGATCCAACCTACATTCATCACGGACTATCCTGTGGAGATGTCTCCACTAGCAAAGAAACACCGAAGCAAGGAAGGCCTAGTAGAGAGATTTGAAGGAATCGTAAACGCTAAAGAAATCTGCAATGCTTTTACAGAATTGAACGATCCGATAGATCAGCGCGCCCGATTTGAAGAACAACTAGAGCTAGGCAAAAGAGGCGATGACGAGGCGATGGTTCTTGATGAAGACTTCCTCAGAGCGCTTGAGTATGGTATGCCTCCTACGGCAGGTCTAGGGATAGGAATGGACAGGCTAGCTATGATCATGACCAATAGTGAATCTATACAAGATGTGCTGTTCTTCCCACAGATGAAGCCAGAGACCGATCAGACGGGATCAGAAGATGGCGAAACACCCTCACAGAAGTAATACTACTTTGCTGCAGGTACTTCAATAAAGTCATCAGGAACGTCAAAGGTCTTGGAGGCATCTGCTACAAAACCTATTCTGCTTAGATTGGCGTTGCCAAGAGCATCTGTGAGGCCCTTGCCCTCGCGCCATCCCCAAAATGTCCACTTCTGGGCTATGGGTACTCCCTGCACTACACTGTACTCGTCGTAAGCTATGGCGTGAGGATCTTCTTCTGCTTCCTCTTGACTCGCTCCAGCCGTCACTATGTATGCGGCATGCGTCAGTTGATGTAATTTCTCATCGGCGTATACAATGTACCAGTCGTCTGGAGCATCGCCTGTGCCACTTTCAAAACTGAGCTTCATCGCATCCATCGAAGATTCTGACTCAGCCATAGAAGTATAGCTACTCCACTTAGTGCCATCATCAGATAGCTTATATGGAAGCATGAAGAAGTACGACCAAGTATAGGCAGCAAATCGAACTGACTTATCATCTTTGAGCGCTGGGCTAGCATACACCATATCATCGCGTACGATGATTGTGCTACCATCCTTCTTGTCTATGCGGGCATACCGGGAATCAGACGAAAGCGTCACCGTGGCATCAAGCCTTTTACTCCCTCCAAAAAACAGCTCAATGTCAAATTCTATCGCATCATGACTGAGGAATGCCGCCTTCTGATGTCTTTTCTCGATATCTGCTACAAAGCTGTTGGCTGGTTGCTGGGAGGTACTTGCTGATTTGCTTTGCGCATCATCATGTGCATGCGTGGTGCCATCTGCATGGGTATGTGATTTCTTATCTCCATGACCATGAGTAGATTCATCGGCATGTGTGTGCTCTCCTCCACAGGCAGTCAATAGGATTACTGCCGCTGCCGATACTAGTGTAGTAAGTGTCTGTAGTGTCATAGGGCATTAAAGAGTGATAGCAAGCTAATTGTTGAGTCGTGCGGCAGGCTTGGAGGACTAGGCACCTGGGATAAGTCATTATACTTAGCCACCTATTAGTTATTTCTATCATATGTTCTTGACCTGTTATGATTTATTGTGATAGTGGATTTTTAATTCTATGCTATGAGGAATATTTTGACTGAAGAGTACTGCTACTAAGCAAGCTGACAGCTTACTGTAAAGTGTTTTTTTCTTGATCATAATTGTGGATCATGGTGGTGACTCTAGGATACGGTAGGACCAAGATTGTCAGATTACTGTAAACTGTTTTATGTGTATGAGAAGCCTCCTAAGCTGAGATCTGCTCGTACGATCAGGTAATAGAGTTGACAGCTTACTGTAAACTGTTTTATCCGATCAATGAAATCCTGTGTAACTCTCTGCTCGTACGATCAGGTAATAGAGTTGACAGCTTACTGTAAACTGTTTTATGTGCTTGAGAAGCCTCCTTAGCTGAGATCTGCTCGTACAATCAGGAAACAAAGATGACAGCTTACTGTAAACTGTTTTATTCTATCAATGCGATCC
>Ga0115029_1000146_pt1 | contig 81115 bp, 69 predicted proteins | sample SidtaG_3_FD_87297 | JGI IMG/M metagenome (GOLD analysis project Ga0115029, IMG submission 87297) | Marine algal microbial communities from Sidmouth, United Kingdom - Sidmouth_Asex1 metaG | ecosystem: Host-associated > Algae > Red algae > Unclassified | place: Sidmouth, United Kingdom | collected... | reverse complement strand
GGATAAGCCTGTCTGCCTCCGGTAGGCTTGCCTACCTCTGGTAGGTGCCTGATCTTGAAGCAGATGTGGCTCGCAGTAGAAGCAAAGCACAATAGTCTTATCACTCCACTAACTATATGATAAATGGGCGAGATCCACCCGTACCAAATACTTACGCCCAAGACACTCGTGACATATCGCCTATAGTCCTGACTGAGAGCCAGTTACATCGATGAAATACGTTTATCAATAAATCCTAATGCACTAAATGGGTTGAACCCAATTCGTGCATTAGGCTTCGATGGATAGTGATTATCGGCAAGAGCGTCAGGAGTTCCGCTGACGAGTCATAGCGTGCTTTGTGCATCACGGCTCATCTCGGCTGCCGCTCGATGGCCAGCCGCTCGATGAACGGCTGTGTAGTCTTCTCTTCACTTCGTAAGTCGAGCAAGTGAAACTTGCCTACCTCCGGTAGGCTTGCCTACCTCTGGTAGGTGCCTGAGGCTAAAGCAGATAGACGCTAGGCGCGAAGTAAACTGACGAGAGTTGAGTTCACGGATAGAGTCCTTGTTTTAACTGCAGTATGCCCGTAAGAAAAACCTATACTTGAAGATTATACGAAATTGTTATAAGTCTCTATAAATAGGGACGTTATGCAAAAAGATGAGCCCATCAATAAATCCTAATGCACGAATTGGGTCCTACGTAAGTATACCCAGCCAAAGGATATGATATAAAACAGATGAATCCCTCTTAAGAGTTTACACCTTCTGCCATAGTCCAATAAGCCCACATCGCTACTCACCCACGACCATACACCTCACCATCCTCACTTTCAAAAAACTCCAGCCGCAGCTCCTCTCCATTCCACACGGCATAGGAGTAGCTATACATCCATTCTCCAAGATTGATGTATCGACTCCGGTCGTTGCTAAGAAGATGAGCAATCGGTAGATGTCGATGGCCAAAGATGTAGTAGTCTGCAGGCTTTTCTTTGAGCATTTCCTCCGAGTAGGCTACAAGCCACTCCGTAGATTCATTAAATGGTGCTGGAGATTTCTCCTGTAGGCGGCTCTTGCCAGACCAGTATTGACCTAGGGCCAGGCTAAAGTTGGGATGTAATCGGGCGAAGAGCCACTGGCAAACTCGATTGCGGAAGATCTTCTTGATGAACTTGTAGCCGTGATCTCTTGGACCCAGGCCATCTCCATGTCCGATCCATGCACGTTTATTTCCTAGTTGAATCATCACAGGCTCGCGATGCATGATGGCGCCGATCTCATCTTTCAAATAGTCAAACATCCACATGTCGTGATTGCCTATAAAGTAGTGGACTGTCACACCAGCATCCGCCAGCTCTGCGAGCTTGCCAAATAGCCTGATGTAGCCCTTGGGTACCACCTGCTTATACTCAAACCAAAAATCAAATACATCTCCGACCAGATACAGCTCTGCTACATCATCCTTGATCTGATCAAGAAACCTGACGATCTTAAGTTCGCGCTCCCGCGAACTCAGGTCTGTGTCTATTCCAAGATGAAAATCTGATAAGAAGTAGGTTTTCTTGGACATGAGCTATACAAATCTCTCATCCACTTCCATCACATGACCACAATTGGGGCAGGTGCGCAGGTTCTCTGAGGCGTAGTAGTTCTCAAATCGTGGTAAGAAGTCTTTCTCAATATTCCGGAGACGGAAGTAGTCCTCGTGCAGCTTGGTATTGCAATGATCGCAGTACCACTGTAGACCGTCCTTGTGATCATCCGTGCGTTTACGCTCGATGACTAAGCCTATAGAGCCTGCAGATCGGATAGGGCTGTGTGGGGTATTAGCTGGAAGGAGAAACATCTCGCCCTCGCGGATCGGTATATCTACGGCCTTGCCATTCTCCTGGATCTTGACTACTATGTCACCTTCTAGCTGGTAGAACAGCTCTTCAGTCTCATTGAAGTGATAGTCTTTGCGAGCATTGGGGCCAGCTACGATCATCACGATGTAATCGCCGGCGTCCTTATAGAGATTTCTATTGCCTACAGGAGGTTTCAGTTCATCTCTATGCTCATCGATCCACTGCTGTAGGTGAAATGGTCTTGCTATTGCCACGGTATTGAGTTTCCTCAAATATAAGACTGCCAGCGCAGCTGGCCTATACTTCTTATCATTAGAGCTATCTACTGTGTCACCATGGAAGATGCCTCGTAGTGCCCGTACAAGGAGGTCCATCGCTCCTTACCGATCACTACCGAACATTTACAATGCGGACCAACTATGGTAGTCGTATAACAAAACCACAAACTACAAAAACATACAATTATGAAATATGTAAGAGTATCAAGCCTGTTTGCATTACTTGCGCTGATGAGTTTTTCATTCATCTCATGCGATAAGGATACTAGAGCCGAGGAGAAAATGGAAAATGCCGTTGATGACGATCGCGACGCATGGCAAAGAGAATCCAGAGAAATGAACGATGAATTAAAAAAGATGCGCGCGGACATAGATGCCCGACTCGAGGAAATCGAGGATGATATGGATGATGCTGACAATGCTACTCGTGCGAGAATGGAAAAATCTAAAGAAAGACTGGAGCAATGGGGTGATGATTTAGATAATCGCATGCACCGTATAGGCAATGACGTCAAGGACGGCTGGTCAGATTTTAAATTAAGTACCAGGGATAGACTGGATGAAATCGAAAATGAGTTGGACGAAGAGTTCTAGTCGTTGTATCTCGAGCTTAAACATTTAGAACTAATTAAAATAACAACATTATGAGTGCATTTGCAGATAAATTAAAAGGAAATTGGAATCAAGTAAAGGGAGCCTTGAAGAAGGAATATGGTGACCTAACCGACGATGACCTCGCCTATGCTGAAGGTCAAGAAGATGAGCTTGTAGGCCGTCTTCAAGAAAAACTTGGTAAGACCAAAGAGGATATAAAGAATTTTATTGACAGTATCGGATAGATCCTGCCGCTACCAAATACCAAGGACCAAAAACCCTTTCCCAAGGACCATATCAGATCCCTGATGCTTCCATCGATACGTCGATGAAATGAAGTATCAGGGATTTTTTTATTGGTTACCACCACGAAGTAGTGCAAGGTCGAGTACTCAAGAGGTCATGATCTGATAGGATATGATAGCTAAGTTGATTAGTTCCCATAGAGGTCGCGATTGACAGCAGGACACTTCACTCCACCAAACCAATACACCAAGCTGACACCTACAAAATTGTAGTTATCATTGTCTCGGCTATTTCCTCGCTGACGTCCCTCTTGGTTGAGTCGTACGCCATCACTATCTGGTAGTGACCGGTCGGCGAGACTGACGGCGATATCGCCTCCATTACTTTGCACTGCGCTCTCACTAGCGTAGATGGTACTCACATCGTCGATGTAGTCCGTAAAAGCCCTGTGCGTGCTTACTTCTACATTGAGGCTCCAGTAGTAGGACAGATTGTACTTCACGCCAAAAGCAAGTACCCACGCTCCGCTGAATTTGCTATAGGTATCATTCCCGCTTTGTCCCTCCGTGCCAAGCTCGGCGAGACTGTACCACTCGCCATCCAGCTCCGCCATAGGAGAAAACCGAAATGTCGAAAATCCCGCCCCTAGGTAAGGCGTAAAGTAGTTGTCATAGCTACCATGGATAAAGGGAAAGAAATTAAACTCAAGCATTGCCGTCGCATCAATGATCGAGCTACGGAAGCTCAGATTACGTCTTCGCTCCCATGGATTTTCAGAGTTGGCATCGTCAGCTGACACTCTACCATAGCTCAAGCCTATGGAAGCACTCACACGAGGATTGAACAGGTAGCGTCCTTTGAGACCTACACCTATGCCAGGCTTGCTCAGGTTGACAGATGTATTGAGATCACCAAAGTAGTAGCTCGCACCCAGCCACCCACCAGCCTCCCACGCGCCCTGCGCTGAGACTTGACTGCCGCCGAGGCAGACTGTACATAGGATGGTAAAGAAGAGTGCTCGCATGATAGATCTTAGAGTCGGCAAAGGTAACGCGCTATCAAGCAGGATTATTTGCTGATCTGAGGTATTAGTGACTTTCGATTGTAACAACATAAAAATACCAAGCTGCTGCGCTAGCTTTGCAGCACTACTGAGTAGTTTGTTTGCTAGGCCGACAGATTGTAGCGGTCATCATCCATATGCAATATATGCTACCTGATCTAACATATTTCAAGATTATTCTATTATATTTAGAGTAGGGTCAGTCTGAGGTATACGCATCGAGCCTGACTCCTGACGAGCCTTGAGAATGCGCTCTCGATCGATTATCAATCATACCATGAGCAATATGAACAGACTATTCGCACTTTGCTGCACGCTATTGATGTTATACTCCTGCGATCAATCCGTAGACTGCATTAAATGTCACTCCCCACTTCTTGAGCAAAAAGAGGATGGCGCATGCAGATGCTTGCCAGAATATTACCAGCTCGGTACTCATAGCGATGCTGATTGTGAGGAGGTAAATTTTGATGCAGCGTCTCGATGCGTTGAGATTAAAGAAGACATGTATCTGGTGAAATCGGATCTGGACTGCCATTGTTCTCCTTATACGGCTCACGATTCCCTGGTAATTATGTTTAATGGAGTTGGTCAAAAGCCGAATATCTGGGCTAACAACTACAGTAGAATCAATAGTAAGGATCCGGGCCGAATAATCCTATATAATAGTTCACCTGAAATGATTGAGTTTGTTATAGACGGAATCAACATATTCGCATTCATAGCTAATCCAGAGTTTATAGACGGATGCGATCGGCCAGCATTTTATGGACGTATGCGTGGATTGATAGATCGAACTACATCTTTAGGAGTCGCTGAGATAAAGTGGTTTGAGACAGTTACCGACATGAGCAATGGTGACTCTATTGATAGTTGCAAGATTTACTTAGATGGAACCAAAATTTGATTCTTATCAACCATTTTTGCGAAGAAGCAGTAGCGAAACAAACCGACCACGGCAGTGTATGGTGAGTTCGTCGTTTGATTTACTGGCTCGTCGATCAGGATTGATACTCATGACCTTCTTGTTAGCTTCGTCAGTGGCACTTTCGCAGACTGAGCAGGCTAGATTTGGTATACGGGCAGGATACAATCTTAATGTAGCTCCAGTAGCAATCAGCGCTCTCGGGTTTGATGTTAATTATTTCTCTAAATACAATCATGGCTTTTATATTGGTGCTAATTACCTCTTCGTTGACAGTGATAAATTTGATCTTAAGGCTGAGCTCAATTATAATAAACGAGGTTCGAAACTCGCCATAGAAGGCTTAATTCGGGAAACTGATTTGAACATGCATTACCTTGATGTAGCACTGGCTGGGAGGACTCAAGTACTGTCTCACTTGTCGGCGGTAGTCGGTATCTACGCTGGGTATCAGATATCTATTACTGAGAGACGATTAGGAGAATTTAGGGAAAACCCCGCTGAAGCTTGGGACTCTTATGATCTCGGAAGTTTCTTTGGTGGAGAACTTCGCATCTCTGATCATCTGCTTTTTGAAGGAAGATTCTACATTGGTCTCGTAAGAATTCAGAAAGAAATGACAACGATCGATGAAGGCCATATCGAGTCATACATGAATAGGCAGACGTCCCTTGGGCTATCATATGTCTTTTGAGATACGTTTACTTAAATTTTTAAAATCGACTGCGTATATGAAATTTCAGCTGCTAATCTGTTTCATCTTTATTCTGTTTTCCTGTGATCAGGAAGAAGTCGACTGTATATCTTGCCATTCTTCGAGACTCTCGCAGACAGTTGATGGCGGTTGTATTTGTGATTCAGCGCACTATCAGTTTGGCTTGCTGAGAGACGCAACCTGTGAAACTGTCAATCAGAATAGTCATTTAAAATGCGTCAAAATCCAAGGAGAGACGTATTTAGTATACAGTGATCGTGACTGTCCATGTTCGCCATATACGGACAATGATACTGCAGCTGTGAGATTCTTAGGACTGGGCATTGGGCCAAGAGTTACTTCATTGAATAGTTGGAATTTAGCATTACATGACTCGGGGGCATTAAGAGAATATAGGGTCGTTGACGGTGTCATTCATTTTCAGATTGCAAGTATTAACCAGACTGGATATTCCTATGAGCCCGATCTAGTGACAGGTTGCCAAGATCTAAATTATCTAGGCACTATGAATGGGTCTATAGACCAGGCCACACGAAAAGGACGCGCAACTATCTTATGGTATAAAGACATCTTTGACCAAGAGGTGGAGAGGGCAATAGATAGTAGCATAGTTATAATTGATGGCAGCCGATGATCTGGCCACGATCATCATCGCCCCAGACAGTACACCGCAGGTATCTTGTGCAGTCCTGGCTCATCGATTTTTTTCCAGCTCCGGATCGTTAGCGTACGGATATGCTCCTGCTCCGTCTGCAATCCCGCAGCCACGCATAGACGCATGTCTCCTGATAGTGCGGCACAAGCACCTTTGAGCATTTTCTCGTTTCTGTAGGGAGTCTCTATCCATATCTGAGTAGTGCCATGTCGACTCACATCCTGCTCCATGCGTCGCAGCGCACCTCGGAGATTATTATTGTCTCGAGGCAGATACCCGTGAAATCGGAAGTCCTGACCGTTCATACCGCTTGCCATCAGCGCCAGGAGAATACTACTCGGCCCAGAGATCGGTATGATCTCATGACTTCTACGGATACACTGATCTACAAAGTGATAGCCAGGATCCGCGATGCACGGATTGCCTGCATCAGATACGAGCCCACAAGCATTGATTCCTTGTAGATCTTCCCAAAGCAGCTGCCAGCCATGCGGATCGTCTTCTGCGGGTTGATCATATACGGCGATGGTGCTTTGATCCCTTTCGGGAAAATGCGTCCCAAGAAGCGATCGAAGCGACTTAGAATTTTCAGCCACAAATACGCTCAAGTTCTTAAAATGACCGCGAATCACCGAGCTGAAAAACTCATCAGGATTATCTCCTATCGGAGTAGGTAGTAAATAGACTTTCACGGCTCGAAGGTAGGACTATCTCATACTACACCTGACATTAGCACATCAAGCAATTACCGTTGAGTAGCTCAGGAGGTGCTCTCTGCATCGGTTAATTATGGCTCAGCACATCATGCATGCACAGATTGATTGAAGAACAGCTATACCTTCCGCTATTTTATCAGGGTGACATCGCCGCTCAAAAGAGCTGGTTGACCTGCACGATCAAGAAATTGTATGGCTACGGTATAGACACCAGCTGGTGCTGATCGGCCTTTGAACGCACCATCCCAGCCTTTCATCATTTCTGAAGTGCCAGAGTATCTATAGACGACATTGCCCCAGCGATCATAGATCGCTACTTGCATGCTTGTAGTAGAGAACTCAGGTCCAGTATATATGTCCCAGGAGTCATTTATACCGTCGTTATTTGGTGAGAAGACATTGGGGAAATAGATCGGACAATCTTGAAGATCCAATAACACTTCAAGACTCGACTGACATGTAGCCGTATCTATCAGTCGCACGACTTGTAGACCTTCTTCTAAGCCTGTCATATCTAAACTAGCTGCTAGTTGGTCATTGATATAAACGGACTGTAACGCGCCGCTATCTGCGAGTTCGACGGAGATGGCTCCATCAGATGTGCTACAATCTGTTGGGTCTATAAATGTGTAGGATAGGATAGAAATCGTATCAGTAGTGCGTATGACAAAACTACTGTCCCATTCACAGCCATTCTCATCTATTGACCGGATCTGGTACGTGCCTTCTACTAACCCTGACAGCGTGTTGTCCATTAGACCCTGCTGTGATTCATTGATATAGACGATAAGATTATCATCCTTGTCAAATCGTACAATGCCATTGTCATTGTGACAGGTAGAATGAGTCACATCAGCTATAGTGGGAGTTTTAATGGAACTGGGTGCAATGACGAACTGAGTTGAGTCTCTACAGCCCATCTCGTCTTCTAGGAGAATGTTGTAGGTACCAGTAGTAAGGCCTGGGATAATTTCAATAGGGTCGACTGCTGTCCCGTCAAGTGTGGCACTCATGATACTTGGAGATGTAAAAAGGATTTGTGCAGTTCCGTTTTCTCTTTCGCAGAGAGTAGGAGTGACGATCACTGAATCTATCGAGACATAGGGTAGTGAATCTATTGTAATCAGTATACTATCGGTACATCCATCTTGATCTCGCGCGTAGAACTGATACGATTGATGAAGGAGTTCGGTGAATATGGACGATTCAGTAAAGCTGCTATCCTCTATTGCATACTCATAAGCCGGCGAGCCACCTGAAGTCTCTAGTCGGACGCTCCCTAGATTCGTGCCACAGCGAATAGGTGTGCTTTCGGCGACTTGTAGCTCCACCGTTGATGATGGAAGTATGGTAAACGAGTCCAAGGTGGTACATCCAAGGGAATCGCTTACACGCAGTAGGTATTCGCCTGCCGTTAATTCAATGATTGACGAGCTATCAGCATAGATCAAATCATCTATAGAGTACCTCAGGGCACTAGCTCCTATGGCATCTATGATAGCTGCACCATTATCCTGAGCACAAGTAGTGTGCATCACAGTATTATCGAGAATAGATGGCGGGGGCAGTGAATCGATGATGGCCACAGCACTATCTATGCATCCAAAGGCATCTCGTACATACAACGTATAGCTTCCTGACAAGAGATTATTGAAATCACCAGAAGATTGAAACTCCGTAGTATCGATGGCGTACTCTACATTAAAGCCTTCACCCAGAATAGTAAAAGCCCCATTGGTGCTGTTACAAGTGACTGGAAATGTTACAACTTCTAGAATCTCAGGCCTAGAGACCTCAGGTATAGAAAAAACCGTGGAGTCTAGACAGCCTGCTGCGCTTTTGATATAGATACGTGTCGGACCTGGTGGTAGATTTGTGATAGTGGAGTCTAGTTGAAAATCACCATCATTGGCAGCATAGACCACAGGCGGACTCTCTTCTGTAGTATGCACTATGATTCCTCCATTTTCAAGGTCGCACGTGGCAGGGATGAACTCAACGTGTGATATAGCGGGCTCTGGAGCACGAGCTACTAGTACAGTATCGGTCACGCTACAGCCAAAGGAGTCGATCACTGTGATAGGATAGACACCAGCGCGGAGATTAGTGAATAGCGGATCCCTCTGGGTAATACCTTGTTCGTCTAAAGTGTATAAATACGGTGATAAGCCATCACGTACATTTATAAGTATGGTTCCATCTCTGAGGCCACAATGCTCGGCAGTAGAGCTGATCGCTTCTATGGATACTCGCGCTCTGCTCGCCCTGATTTCCGTAAGTGATGCTACACCGTGAATTGCTCTATCTTGAGCACAGATCGCTACAAAGTCCTTATTTTCAAAATCTATTAGGTAGGTTGAGTCAAAACCCAGTCCGTATAGCTGAGCCACGTCATCACAAGACTCAGAGTAGCTCAGAAGTGCGTATATCGGATCTGCCAAAGATTTTCCAAAAAGAACCACGGATTCACTCACATTGGTTAAGTCAATCTGTATGAGAAACATGGAATCTCTAAAAGGATCAATTTGAGTAAGATATAAGGTCCCTTCATAGAAAGTCATATCGCCAAAAGAGCGGATCCCAGTGTTGCCAATGTATGACGGCGTAAGAGTATTAAAGTCAAATTCCCAAAAATCTCCAGAGAATCCAGTAATTAAAGCGACGTTATCAGCATTGGTAGTCATCGAGTTAAGACGATTACCCAACGGAAAGTCATATAGATGGGTCGTGTCACCTGTAAGTGGATTGTAGGAAAGCAGCACGGGATAGACTCCTTCCTCTAGGAGATAGATATTTCCATCTACATCGTATGTGATATCGGCCATACCTGAGATAGGAGTAAAATCAGATCGAAATGTGCATGAGCCAATACGTGGAAAAGAAAAGTAGGTTGAATCAAACTCAACTGTGATCGCTAAGGGCTCTTGAGCTTCTAGATTTGACGTGATCAGCACGAGAAGCATCAAGCCTGCACATATAGTGCAGGCTCGACTTAGGGTTCTCTGAAATATGTTGCTCAGAAGAAGCAATCTAAAATTTTAGGAATGATCGTTGAAATACTGGATTTCCATTTTGCAATATTCTTATGGTGTATCTGCCAACAGAGTAATTGCTTGTGTCAAGATAGTAAAATTATTGTCTCACATCGATCAAGTCTTCAATAATAACTTAACCCATCGATGATGTCACTTCAGTGAAGTATCGAGCGGAGCTACAATTTTAAGTGGCCGAACTTAGATTGCTACAAGACGAGAGGGCTAGTAGAATATCTACTAGCTCGTGGGATGATTATCATTGAGATAGACTGGATCGTGCAGTATTATCTGAAATTCAGTATTATTACTCACTTCGATTATGTCATTTACTAATAACCTCATATTATCATACAACATGTGCGCAGGTGTAACTACACACAAGCAGCCCAAGTCCCTACTTCCCGCTCAGCATCACCAGCTTATCCTCTAGCTCATACTCATCGCCAGGTACGTAGCCAGTGTGCGAGTAGACTATCTCGCCCTTAGCATCCACTACATAGGTCTGAGGAACTGTGTTGCCGTTCAGAGCTTGGAAGAGTTTCTGATTGGGATCGCTGAAGATAGTGTACTCCCATCCCTTTTCCATGACCATAGGCTTCACTTTAGCTAGTGCGCGAGCATTATCTATGGTGATGGCGAGGAGCTCTATATCGTACTCTTCTTGCCACTCTTCATATACCTCAGAGATGGCATCTAGTTCTTTCTTGCATGGTGAGCACCACGTAGCCCAGAAGCTGATGACATAGTTTTTGCCTGGCTGTATGTACTCGCTGATGTCAATCGTCTCACCTTCAAGTGTCTTCACCTCGACAGAGGGGACGCTTGATTGAGCGTGAGCTATAGTCATGAAACTGAGAAGCAGCAAGGCAGAGAGGAGGTATTTCATAGTCGTCTATTTGTATAGTTATACATCAAAGCTATCTCAATCATCCCGACAAAGCTTCATACTCTAAACTATTTATACCAATTTTAACGACTCTTAGCAGCACCTTTGACCCTCATCTGAGATACTACCACGATCTATGAAGCGACTCTTACTCTTATTTGTACTTGCAGCTCAAGTCCACATTTGCGCGACAGCGCAGTCCACAGACGGAAACATCTCTGGAAGTCTCGAGCTCAATGGCAATTTCTTTATCAGAGACTCGCTCATCGGAGCAGCTAATCTACCACAGTATGATCGCCAGCTCTTTGGGGCAGATGCATGGTTTGATCTGAAGTACAGCAACTGGGGCTTTGACTTCGGTGTGAGATTTGACCTATTCAATAATTCCAATTTGCTCAATCCTCAGGGAAGCTACACCGATCAGGGCATCGGTCGATGGTATATCAGAAAGCAGATGGACAAGCTTGGTATAGAAGTGGGATATATCTATGATGCCGTAGGTAGTGGACTGCTTTATAGATTCTACGAGGAGCGACCACTGGCGATTGATAATGCGCTCTATGGCGTCAAGCTGAGCTATCAGCTGACAGATCAGATCCTCGTCAAGGGATTTACAGGTAAGCAGAAGCGGCAGTTTGATACCTATGAGAGCATCCTCAAGGGTATCAGCATAGAAGGCTTCTTGAGCGGTCCCGAGGGCAGTAGTTGGTCCATAGCTCCTGGTGCTGCGGTCATCCATCGTACACTAGATGATAATACTGTGGATCTTCTCGTATCTACCCTTGCTACCTACACCCAAGCCGATCGCATCGGAGCTAAGTACAATACACTTGCATTCAATGTCTACAACACGCTCTCTGTAGGAAACTTCACCTGGTTTGCTGAAGCGGGCTACAAGACAGGCGAGGCACTGTTTGATCCATTTGCTGTCAGGACCAACTTTGACGGTAGTAAGAGCTTGGGTAAATTCGTCAATACAGATGGCTACGTTCTGTACAGCTCGCTGAGCTATGCTCGCAAGGGCTTTGGTATATCCGCCGAGGCGCGACGCACAGATCACTTTGGTATACGAGCCAGTCCATTTGCGACGCTCAATCAAGGACTGATCAACTTCCTTCCACCCATGACTCGGGTCAATACCTACAGACTCACATCTCGCTATGCACCTGCCATCCAAGAACTAGGAGAGCAGTCTTTCCAACTGGAAGCTCGATACTCTCCTTCCAAAAAAGTCTCACTACTAGCGAATGTCTCGTCGATCACAGACCTCGATGGACTCTTGCTCTATAGAGAGATCCTCGGCATGGTCACCCTGAAAAAATCACGTAAGTACAGGCTCAATGCTGGGCTACAAGTCCAGCGCTATAACCAAGAGATCTACGAAGTGAAACCCGGTGTTCCGCTAGTGGAGACAGTGGTGCCCTTCATGGACTTTTCCTACAAGCTCTCGAGAAAAAAGACAATTCGATTTGAATCCCAGTACATGAGTACAGATGAAGATTTTGGTAGTTGGCTGTTTGGCCTAGTAGAGTACAGTGTCGCTCCCAAGTGGATCCTTACCATCTCGGATATGTACAATATAGACCCTAAAAAAACCGAGCAAGCGATCAATTATTACACGGCTTCTGCCACCTATGTGCAGGGCTCCAATCGCTTTGAGTTTGGCTATGTCAAGCAAGTGGAGGGAATCGTATGTAGCGGCGGTATCTGCCGATTAGAACCAGCCTTCAATGGCTTTAAGCTCAATGTAAGATCATCTTTCTAAGAATCACAATTATGAAGTATACATCTATCATAGCACTCCTAGTTCTGCTGATCATAGGTAGCTCCTGCGAGGAGATCATGCCGATCATTCCCGAGCCCACACCGCCAGAGGAGATAGAGCGTAAGGTGATCATAGAAGAATTTACAGGAGTCACCTGCGTCAACTGCCCGCAGGGCAGTGCCGAGATCGAAAATCTACTCGCTATCTATGGAGAGAATCTCATCGCCGTATCGATTCACGCAGGTTTCTTTGCGGAGCCCGATCCTGTGCGCAACTCCGTGGATTTCCGCACACCATCGGGAGATGCACTGATCAGTTTTCTAGGCGAGCCTCAGGGTTATCCGAGTGCAGTCATCGATCGCAAATTTCACAATGGAAATACATCCCTCCAGGAGAGCCAAGGCACATGGGCGGGAATCATAGATCAGGAACTCAAGCGAGCATCAAGTCTGTCACTGCTCATGGATGTAGACTACGATGTAGAGAGTCGACGACTAGAGCTAGACGTGTCAGGCATCTACACAGATGATATCGACAGAGCACTGCAGATCAGTGTCCTACTTACAGAGAATGATGTGGTAGAGCCACAGTTTACCCCAGAGGGCTGGGTCTCAGATTATAAGCACAAGCATGTGCTGCGAGCTTACTTGACAGGAGCCACGGGTGATCGCCTAGCAGAATCGGCTGAGACAGGCGATGACTTTAGCAATAGTTATAGCTATACCATACCAGCAGAGTTTGATAGAGACAAGATGGAAGTGATCGCTATGGTGCACCTCTCGGGCGGAGACAAGGACATCTTGCAAGTAGAGAGCGTCAAGCTTACGGATTGATTGCCTCTTCTTGCAGTAGCTCTTCGTAGCTATTGATTAACTGTATGGATAGATCGCTGCGCTCCGCTATGATGCCTTCTATGCGCGTCTCGTTCTTCTCGTTATTAGCTGCTCTGATGATGATCCGCTCCACGCGCTCAGGATATTTCTCTTGTGCGAGCAGATAGATGTCCAGATCTGCCTCGGCGCTGTCCCCTAGGAGTGTCCACTTGCACTCTGGAAGTGCCTCGATCATACGCATGAGTTCCTTGTACTTATTACCTAGGGTAAGATCATGCGACTTTTTCAGCAAGTGTCTTCCAAAATCCCTGAGGAGTAGCTCGCCCTTGGGAAAGTCATTGTGCTTCAGGAAGGTCTGTAAGTAATCGTAGAGATTCCACGGACTGTTAGATAGGTAGATGAAGATGGTGTCTTGTTTATCTAGAGCATCCATCTGCGTATAGAGTGCTGCAGCATGATCTTGCGCCTTTCGGCGAAATGCATTGATGAAAAGCGTATTGATCACCACCCGCCATTTCATGAAGGACTTGACCCCGGTGACGAGTATGGTATCGTCGATATCAGATAGCACTCCAGCCGTGATGCCTCTGTAGTCACTAAGCTCGACCTCCCGCTCGATCACCTCGCCGTGCAGCTCGGAGTATAGGACGACTGGAGGCGTGGTAATGGGTAATTCTGCTGCAGGGATGTGAGCGTCGTAGTAGCCCTCGTCGTCTGTATAGATTTCTCGCGTCAAGTCACCCAGCCGCACCGTCAAGCCATGGCCTTTCAGCTCACGGGACAGGGCTCGCCTCATGGTACTCCAGAGCGACGTGAGGAAACTCTGGCGATCCGTGTCTTGGCGGGCACTTCCGTGCAAAAGCCTACCACGCACATAGAGACCATTTGATGTGCGCATACAGTGATAAGAGGCGATTAATAACTTGCTCATACGCTGCTGTAAGACCTCTGGCACATGATGAGTTCGACGGAGTAGGCCGGTGGTGATGATAAACTTCCTTGTCACAATGCTTGAATTGTCCAGATAGACGACATCTTGAGATGCAGCGAGCTGGTTACCTTTGGAGGGATCTCTTAATCAGTCTATTCAACTACACATCACAGCTATGAAGACAATCTTTACTCTATTACTTGCTTTCCTTACGGTGGGTGCTTTAAGTGCTCAGGACGTTACGATTACTCCTAATCCTATTACTAAGACGGGACTTCCTTCTGAGTTTAACTACAAGGCTGTGGTGAGTGTAAAGAACGTGTCAGGTGTATCCCTAGACATACTATGGGTAAGAGATCTCGCAAATATGCCTGCAGAGTGGACTAATCTCATCTGCGATGCTAATCTGTGTTACCCGCCGTCTACTGGAGCATGTCCTGAGGATAAGCCATCAACTATCGCTCCTGGTGATAGCGCTGACTTTTTTATCGAGATCCGACCTAATAACTTTGAAGCAAACGGAACCGTACTTCTCAATCTCTTTGAGGTGTCAGGTGAAGCGCTTGCCACGATAGAAGCAATTTTTGAGCTTTCTACTTCAGCTACGTATGATCCTCAGATCGCTAAGAGTATTAAGCTATATCCTAATCCTGCTCAGGCCGCACTTTTCGTCGAGTCCGAGACTCAGTTTGATCGCATGACGGTCATAGATGCCTCAGGCAAAGTGCGTCTATCAGCTCCTTTCCAAGCTAATCAGGCATTCTATACGGGTCAGTTGCAAGCAGGAACGTACTATGTGAGCTTTCAGGATACTAAGGGGAATACAGTGGCGACCAAGCCGCTGATCATTCGCTAAGATCTTTGATTACATCGAGACGTAGCCACCTATGAGTTACATCATTCAGCTGGATCAGTTTGAGGGTCCATTTGATCTTCTCTTGTTCTTTATCAAGAGAGATGAACTAGACATACATGATATTCCTATCAGCAAGATTACCGCTGATTTTCTCGCTTACATACGTGAGCTAGAAGAGATGAATATGAATGTCGCTGGCGAGTTTATTCTCGTAGCAGCTACACTCATGCGCATCAAGAGTAAGATGTTGCTTCCTCGCAAGGAACTGGATGAGGATGGCCTAGAGATTGATCCTCGAGCAGACCTCATCTCTAAGTTGATTGAGTACAAGCGCTTCAAGTCTGTCCTTTCAGACTTTGAGCACTTAGAGAGCCTCCGTCAGAAGAAAGAGGGTAGAGGTAATTTCGAAGCAGAGCTCAAGACGCTTACACAGAAGAGCCTCATCGATAGTGAATTAGAGGCGCTCAGTCTCTTCAAGATCATGCAGGCATTTCGCTCTGTCATGGAAAAGATGGAAGACCGCGAGCGACAAGCCACGCATGAGGTTGCTCTGCAGCAGTTTCATGTAGAGGAGGAGCGTGCGGCCATTCGTCGTATCATCACTGCAAGTGGCCGCAGCTCGTTCCAGGAAGTCTTTGCCACTTGTGAGAATAAGAAGCAAGCCATCGTGAGATTTCTTGCCCTACTAGAGCAGTTGAGTCAGCGCTTGATTAAGATTACACTTGGTGAAGGCATCAATAATTTCTGGTTGATGCCAACTAGCGACGAGGAAGAATAGTCTCAAGAGATATCGACATAGAAAATCGACCTTCTAGCTAAGAAAATGATAGCGCAAAGACCTATCTTTGCAGCGATTTTTGAGAACCCACATAATTCAGATATAATCGATGGTAAATACTGGAAAAGTCATACAGGTGATCGGACCTGTCGTAGATGTAAGCTTCGCAGGTGAAGGATCACAACTCCCGGACATACTTAATGCACTGGTAATCACTAGACCTGACGGTACTGAGCTCGTACTCGAGTGCCAGCGTCACCTAGGTGAGAGCAACGTACGTACCATATCCATGGATAGTACAGAAGGTCTCACAAGAGGTATGGAAGTAGTAGATCAGGCTAAGCCTATCACGATGCCTATCGGTGAAGAGATCAAGGGTCGATTGTTTAATGTAGTTGGTGAAGCTATTGACGGTATCGGTCAGATAAGTAAGGCGAACGGTGAGCGTCCTATCCACGCGCAGCCACCAGCTTTTGATCAACTCAGTACAGAGAAAGAGATCCTTTACACAGGTATCAAAGTCATCGACCTTATCGAGCCTTATATGAAAGGTGGTAAGATTGGTCTATTTGGTGGTGCTGGTGTAGGTAAGACGGTACTCATCCAGGAACTGATTAACAATATCGCCAAAGGATACGAAGGTATCTCCGTATTCGCCGGCGTGGGAGAGCGCACAAGAGAAGGTAATGACCTCATGCGTGAGATGCTAGAAGCTGGTATCATCAAGTATGGTGATGACTTCATGCATAGCATGGAAGAAGGTGGATGGGATCTAAGTAAGATAGACAAAGAAGAACTGAAGGATAGCAAAGCAACTTTCGTATTTGGTCAGATGAATGAACCTCCTGGTGCACGTGCACGTGTAGCACTGTCTGGACTGAGTGTCGCTGAGTACTACCGTGATGGTGACATGAGCGATCCTGCGGGTGGTAAGGACATACTTTTCTTTATTGATAATATATTCCGATTTACGCAAGCAGGATCTGAGGTGTCAGCACTTCTAGGTCGTATGCCATCAGCGGTAGGATACCAGCCTACACTGGCTACAGAGATGGGTCAGATGCAGGAGCGTATTACATCTACTAAGCGTGGATCTATTACTTCCGTACAGGCAGTATATGTACCTGCGGATGACCTTACGGATCCAGCACCGGCGACTACCTTCGCTCACTTGGATGCTACTACCGTACTGAGTCGTAAGATTGCATCACTAGGTATCTATCCTGCCGTAGATCCTCTTGATTCTACTTCACGTATACTTGATCCAGCCATCATAGGTGATGAGCACTACAACTGTGCTCAGCGTGTGATCTATATCCTGCAGCGCTACAATGAGCTTCAAGATATCATCGCTATCCTAGGTATGGAGGAACTCTCTGAAGAAGATAAGCAGATCGTACACCGTGCGAGAAGAGTGCAGCGATTCCTATCGCAGCCTTTCCATGTAGCTGAGCAGTTCACTGGTTTACCTGGTGTACTCGTAAGCATAGAGGAGACGATCCGTGGTTTCAATATGATTATTGACGGTGAAGTTGATGAGTACCCAGAAGCAGCTTTTAACTTGGTCGGATCTATCGACGAGGCCATTGCCAAGGGTAAGAAGATGATCGCGGAAGCAGAAGCACAATAATCATACTATGAAAGTCATCGTACTCAGTCCACAGGATACTCTCTATGAAGGTGATGCTAAGAGCGTCAAAGTGCCTGGTAGAAATGGCCAATTTGAGATATTGAGCAATCACGCTCCACTCGTATCATCACTTGATGAAGGGATCGTAATGGTCAATACTGGATCTGGACGTGAAGAATTTAAAATCCTCAAGGGATTTGTTGAGGTGCTTAGAAACGAGGTTTCTGTGCTAGTACAGCAGTAAGGCTGTAAATAAATAATATCTGAAAGGCAACAAGTGATCATCACTTGTTGCCTTTTTTTTCTTCATCTGACATCGCACCGCTTTATTTACTTAGAATGCCAGCGATCATGTCCTCAAAAGGACATCCTCAGCTTATACTTTCTCATCCATATGATCTTATGCCACGTCTCATCGTTCCAACTACTATGAAAGTCAAATCCACCTTTTCTAGATTCTTCGTGATTTGCTTGTTGATGATTTGCGGCACGCTTTTTTTACCTGCTCAGTCCAAAGCGGATCATCTACGTGGAGTAGATGATTTTTTTACTACCTACGTGAAGGACGGTAGAGTAGACTACGCGAGCATACAGCAAAATCAAGCCCAGCTAGCGACCCTGACAGATCAGATGACAGAGTTGGATTTTTCGGCGATGGAAAAAGACGAGCGTCTGGCCATCTTGATTAATTCCTACAATCTATATGTGATCGCGGGGGTGATAGAGAAGTACCCAGTAAAGAGCCCACTCGACATTTCGAATTTTTTTGACCGAAAGGTCTATCAGCTAGGAAATAAGACGGTAAGTCTGAATCAAATTGAAAAGCAATTAATAATAGCGGAGTATCAAGATGCTCGCGTACACTTCGCGCTCGTATGTGGAGCTCTAGGATGCCCATCCATCAGGAATGAAGCCTACACGCCAGAGGCAGTAGATTCACAGCTAGATCAGCAAACTACCCAAGCCTTAAATAATCCCGAATTTGTGAGACTATCCAGTGGAGTACTTAGTGTATCTCAGATTTTTGAGTGGTATAGTAAGGACTTTGGTGGAAGCAAGGCTTCTACACTCGCCTACATAAGTTCTAGGTCTGATCTACCTATACCTGCTGATGCTAAAGTGAAGTACTACGAGTATGACTGGACACTCAATGATCTATGAGCAGATCTGGTAAAAGAGTCAATGTCCTTGTGATGATGATGCTCTGCGTCCTAGGAGTTTCTGCTCAGACGGGATTGCAGGACTACACGCCATCAGTACTTTACGTTGCGGGAGAGTGGGAGGCCAAGTTTTTTCATAATCACTATAGGCAGCGAGCAGCTTTTGCGGATAATGGCCTTGAGCGTATCCTGACGGGCAGAGGTACAGAAATCTACGCCACTACGATCAATCAATTTTTAGTAGGACTCGGAGGCCGAGTCAATATAGGTGCAGACGTATGGGTAAAGACCGTGCACTTGACACAGAGTGGAGCAAGGAGAACGGCTGTTGTTGGCGCTGGTCCCAAAATTAAAATCGCTCCGATCAAGTCACTGGATCGATTATCCTATCAGATGACATTTCTATTTCCCGTGGGAGATGACCTGGAAGGAAGAGCTCGTGATGCAGAGTCGCCCGGATTATTCTTGGAAGCTGATCGCACACTCTGGCTTCACCAAGTATTTTATGATCTAAGTATAGGCGCTAAGTCACAACTGTTTTTTCAGCAAGCGCTATGGGTCAATATGGTACGCAATTCTTTTCGCAGTTCTAATTACCTGCAGACCCAGACGAGCGTGTTCTACAATTACTTTCCCGATCGTAGATGGACGGTCTACGCATTAACTGAAATATTTCCCACGCACTATGACGACCAGCTAGATCGTAGCAAAGCCTTCGGTAGCTTCTTTGTACAATCGGGTGCAGGAGCTAAGTATCAACTTCTACCGGGTAAAGTCGAGATCGAGATGTTGTATACCAGATTTGTTGCCGGCTCCACAGGAAGTGGTGCTGGCGATACATTTAATATAGGACTGCGTCTGATCCGCTGATGTACCTAAGCTATGAGTTTCTGATCTGCTTGTGTCTGCTCATATAGAGCACTTCCAAGCGTCTCAAAGCTAAAGCCAAGTGCCGTAAAGTGTTCTAGCATAGTAGGTAGGACTTCACGAAGTTTATCCTTAGTCTTAAGACTATCATGCAAGACGATGATAGAGCCATCAGTCGCTGAAGTGATGATATTCTTCAAGCACTTCTCAGCTGATATCTCTGTGTCAAAGTCTCCACTCAGTACGTCCCACATGACGATAGTATAGTGACGCTGCAGGAACTGTGCTTGAGATCTGGTCAACTTGCCATACGGCGGTCTGAAAAGCGAGCTATTGACTCTACGTGCACACTTGCGCGCATTGAGAAAGTAATCTAGATTTTCTGATTTCCATCCACTCAGATGATTCTGAGTATGACTGCCGATGGTATGACCATCTTCGAGGATTCTGGTATAGATGTCAGGATGACGATCGACATTGTCTCCTACACAGAAAAATGATGCTTTAGCACCGTGCTCTGCGAGCGTGTCGAGTACCCAAGGAGTGACTTCTGGTATGGGACCATCATCAAAGCTTAGATATAATTTACCTTTGGCATCTGGGATGCGCCACACGAAGTTGGGAAACAACTTCTGGATAAATGTGGGTGTTTTTGATAAGTACATGGGTGGTGGGATAAAGGATGTTCATGAGAGATGAGCTTGTGCTATCTACTTACTAAGACGACTAAAATCAAGCCAAGGTTGCTGTCTTAACACAGCTTTGCACTATATGTCAGGGATATTACACATTATTTTTATTTTTAATATAAAACTAGTTGATTGTCAGATAAGATAAGAGTGAGATTTGCGCCGAGTCCTACTGGTCATTTACACATTGGAGGAGTCCGTACCGCGCTGTATAATTACCTTTTGGCGAAAGCCACAGGAGGAAGCCTCATCCTCAGGATAGAAGACACTGATCAGAAGCGCTATGTAGACGGTGCTGAGAAGTACATCATTGATTCTCTAGCTTGGGCGGGCATCACATTTGATGAGCAGCCTGGCACGGAAGGTCCATACGGGCCTTACCGGCAGTCAGAACGCTCCCATATCTACAAAGCGTATGTAAAGAGACTAGTAGATGAAGGACTTGCCTACTATGCTTACGACACGCCAGCGGAGCTAGAAAAGATGAGAAAAGATGCCGAGGCGCGAGGTGAGCAGGGCATCAAGTATGGTCATCAGACGCGCTCTCATATGCGCAATAGCCTAAGCTTGAGCGCCGAGGAGTCGGCGACGTTACTGGCAGATGGCAGTAATGTAGTCGTGCGCTTACTAGTACCATCTGGCGATACCATCAAGTTTCATGATGAGATAAGAGGTGATGTACAGTTCAGTTCAGATGAGCTAGATGATAAGGTCCTACTCAAGGCGGATGGTCTACCTACGTATCATATGGCCAATATCGTAGATGATCACCTCATGGAAATTACCCATGTCATCCGCGGCGAAGAATGGCTCTCAAGTACTGCACACCATGTACTACTCTACAATGCGCTAGGATGGACTCCGCCAGCATTCGCCCACTTACCGCTGATCCTCAAGCCGACGGGTAAGGGTAAGCTGAGCAAGCGTGATGGAGCTAAGCTCGGCATACCAGTCTTCCCTATGGAGTGGAAGGATGACTCGGGTGATGTGTATCGAGGATTTAAGGAAGAGGGATTTATTCCAAGTGGAATGCTCAATTTCCTCGCTTTTCTGGGTTGGAATCCTGGGACAGAGCAAGAAATCTACAGCTTAGATGGGCTGGTTGAAGCATTTTCTCTCGATCAAGTGGTGAAGGCTGGCGCAAGATTTGATATGGACAAGGCGCGCTGGTTTAATCAGCAGCATCTCAAGGATATGCCGGTAGCTCGCTTAACTGAACTGCTCAGACCTGCCCACCCACAGTGGGCTGCAGTTAATCAGCCAGATTTTGATAAGGTGGTTGAGCTCTTACAAGAGAGACTGACTGTACTCGGTGATTTTCAAGAAGAAGCTATGTGTTTTTATCATGCACCTCAGAGCTATGAAGAGAAGCCTCTGCGCAAGAAGTACACTTCAGATAAAGCAGGCTGGTACGGAGAGATGATTGATCATATCGAGACTCTCGATTGGGATGAGCAGCTAGAAGCGTCTGTCAAGACATGGGCTAGCGAGAAAGAACTAGGACTTGGCCAAGTGTTCCCACTACTTCGACTAGCACTATGTGGACGCATGTCAGGACCAGGGGTATTTGAGGTAATGCAACTGATAGGTAAGCAGGAGTCTATAGACCGACTGCGTCACTCTCAAACTGCATTTGCCGCTCAGGCCGAGTAAAAAATTGCCCTATAGAACTGCATGTACTCAGCAAGTAAGAGTGACACCCAATAGGCAGAATTATTGTCTGTCATTGCGATTTTGTCTCAGTCACTGTAGATTGTTGCAATTTTGCAACGCCCTCAATGCATCGCTTATGAGCACAACTATGAGGATGTTGATTGCTGGAATGCTTATTCTGACATCATACATCCACCTGCAGGCACAGTTCATGTTTACCTATGACGGTCCCGATACTATATCCGTGGACGATAATTGTGTGGGTATACTAGACTGGGGCCATCCTAATAATCCTCGCGTCGAGTCTACGGATCCAGATGCCGACATAGTCATTTTTGAGATCTTGCGGATCACGGATGATTATGAGATAGGTGATACCATACCTCCAGGTACCTTGGTGACCGTGATCTATATCGCATTCAATGATAATGATGAGTCTGAGCGATTTCCTTTTACGATTAGATTTCTAGATACTACACCACCACGGATATTTGCCGATTCACTACCTGCCCTTATCGATCTCATGTGCATCGATGAATTGCCACCTGTTGATAGTACGAGTGTAAGGGACAACTGCACGTCTTACGATGATCTTGATCTCACTTTTACAGAGACAGAGTTACCAGACCCTTGCATAGCGGACACCGTGATACGGAGCTGGATAGCAATAGATGAGGCTGGCAATAGAAGCACGTTTACGCAGACATACGCGATTGCGGCAGATATGACTCCGCCCGTGATCATCACGCCGCTGACAGATGCGGAGGGCCAGTGCGGTAGTTTTCAAGACGATTATATAGCGTGGATAGCAGAGCAGAGAGAGCAATTTCTTGTCGATGATGATGGCTGCGGATTGCAGGGCATCACTGATAATGCACCTGATAGTATAAGCCTCGTAGGTGAGGAGTGCCTTGAGGTAGAAGTCATATTTACTGGTATGGACATTTGTGGCCGATCAGTGAGTGACACGGCTACTTTCAGCTATATAGATACCATCGCGCCCATGATTACTGTGGAAGCTATGGATATGTCCTATGCCTGTGATACACTGAGTCTGACACAAAGCCTCGATCGATGGATTTCTAGTCAGGGTGGGGCAGAAGCTGAGGATAATTGCTGTGATATCGAGTGGAGCTTTTATACAGGATTGGGAGCCCTTTCGGGCAAATGCATTGACAGTGCTCAGTACTTCTTTGTTGCGCAAGACTGCTGTGGCCTACGAGACACTACTAGCGCGTGGTTCTTTGTCACAGATACGATTCCGCCTACTTTGGATATGCCTGCTATGGATGCACGTCACTATTGTGGTGACTCAGTGCTAATCGAGTCAGCGCTGCTTGGCTTTGTCCTTGATCAAGCCGGTGCTATCGTCACCGATGCCTGTACAGATAGTCTGAGCTTAGTCGTGACAGTAGGAGATTCTGTCCTTTCAGACAGCATGGAGATCCTAGCTCAACTAGCCCTCGGAGATATTGCCTGTATAGATACCGTGCTCAATGGTGTGCTGCTTACTCATGTGATTGCATTAATAGATGTCAACTTCTGCTGGCAAGATGCCTGTGGTCAGAGCGTGTGTGATACAGCGACATTTATAGCCGTGGATACTCTAGGGCCAGTTCTTGATCAAGACATGATCCAAGATACTATCACATACTGCGACGATATAGACGATGTAGAACGGTCCATCAGTGATTGGTATGATGCTCTCAGTCTAGGTGGATTTACAGATGACTGTAGTAATATAACTACGATAGTGAGTCTCAGCCTCGCAGAAGCTATAGAAGAATTTTATGCGAGCGGTTCTACAGAGTGTGGAAGTGGAGGATCTGTGCGTATAGATATCACCTCCTCAGATGATTGTGGCAACCTGTCAGCAGATACGCTCGTAGCCACTTACACCTTAGTAGATACCTTAGAACCAGTATTTAGGAGAGAGGCAATAAATCTCACGTCTGACTGTGGTACATCTGTTCAGGAAGAATTAGAGTCTTGGATAGCTAGAGTCGGAGATGCCGTAATCGATAATCTTTGTTCTACCAGAGGAGTGAGCTTTGATTGGCTGGACTCTCAGGGGGATACAGGTACGGGCATTTTACCAGATGGACCTTTTCCGCAGATCTCTTCAGCTGGAACGTGTGACTATGACGTTGAGGTAAGTTGGGTAGTTGCCGATTCTTGTTATGATACGATACGCACTGCCGCGCTATTTGATGTGATGGATGATGCAGCACCGATTTTTACACCCGCTAGCATGATGGATCTGGTCATTTCTTGCGACTCTAGTTTTTCACAGATTGATACGCCAGTTGTAACAGCCATGGACATCTGTACTGAGGCTGTAATTGTCTTTACAGAGTCTTCCACATTTGACCCAGATGCAGGTGTCTGCGAAAATTATTCTTATACGATCAGTAGGCAGTGGATCGCGACAGATGACTGCGGTAATTCTGATACACTTCGGCAGCTAATTACAGTAGTGGACGATGAAGGTCCCTCATTTCTTGTGCCAGCGGATATCACCCTTGACTGTGGTCAAGCGGCGGATACTGCTCGTACAGGAGTACCTACAGACTTGATGGACGATTGCTCAGGTGCTGTGTCAATTGTCTTTGCAGATGTGAGCTCAGGTGCGGCATGTGATAGTGTGATAGAGCGTAGCTGGACAGCTACAGATCTATGTGGCAATAGCACGACTCAGATACAGACAATAGTTATACAGGATCTGACCGATCCTAGGTTTACCACATCACCGCAAAATATCAATATTGCTTGTTCTCTTATAGGAGGTGCTGAGTCACTATTTGATGAGTGGAAAGAAGAATTGGCTTTTGCACGTGGTACGGATGACTGCAGCTCGATTACTGCTTTTGTGGCGGAGGCATCCACTATAGACTTGGACGACCCATCCACTTTTCCTGGCAGTATACCAGATGATTTGCCTGATCCTATGTGTTCTAGTGATGACTCTGATGAGGTGGTCAGCTTAGACGCCATCATTGTACTAGTAGATGCGTGTGGAAACTATAGTTCTCGCACCGCTTCATTTAATGTAATAGACACACGAGCTCCCGTACTGATATCATGTGGTATGGTGCTGAGTCAGACGGCTACCTCAGAGGACTGCTCTGCATTACTCGAGTATTCCTTACCAGTCGTAGAGGACGCATGTCTCAGACGTGATACCTCTGTGATGCTCGTAGATACATTTGATCTAGTGTCCGATAATCCTGGCGACTTGCAAGTTCCAGTGTCTGATATACTTACTGATCTCGGCTATAGTCCTACTGATCCACTTACGATCATAGATGGTAGTGTATCTCTTACAATTACTGTGATCAATGCTGATATAGACGATCCAGGAGAGTACCTACTGATTGCTGCTGAGAATGGAGATAGCCTCGGTCGCACGGCATTAGGCCCGAGTCAATGCTCTGGATCCACAGTGACGATTACTCTATCTGCTGCGCAGTTGCAGGAGATGCTGGCTGATAATCTAGTAGAACTATTATTATCTACTCATCAGCCCGACCCGCTGGTTGGAAGTACCGCTATTAACGATATCTGTGGAGGTAGCCGTGTAGCTGTATCGCTTTCTTTTAGCGCATCAGTGCAGAGTGATTTTGTCTATACGGTACGTATAGATGCTCTTACTCCTGTTACAGTTGATAATCCCGCAGAAGTGCAGAGTGTCGTACTAGCTAGTGGTCCTCATACATTGGCTTTCACCGCTAGTGATTGCTCTGGTAATTCTACATCATGTACGATATCAGTAGATGTGACTGGAGGTGTCGGACCGCAGATCGTCTGCCCACAGGATACCATCATCTACCTCGATGCAGATACTTGTATGGCAGCTATCGCATTACCTTGGATAGCTTCATTTGATGACAGCTGCGGTACAGCGCTCATCTATGCTGATACGAGTACAGGAGATGGACTCTTAGAATTTTCTCAAGTGTCGACTACCGGTGCTTTTGTGGCAGATGATGAGCCTCTCAGTTTTGTAGTGACGCCATCAACTGCCGTGACAGATGCTACACTTACCGTTTTGATGACGGGAGATGTGGACGAGTTCAGTGAATATTTTACCGTCATCGGAGAGAACGGTGAGGTGATAGACGATACGCAGGTGAGTTTACCAGAGACTGATGGCATCTACTGTGATAGTGTGCGCATCGTCTCGATTACGATTCCTGCAGTTCTATTGCGAGAGTGGGCACTGGACGGCCAGGTGGATCTGATAGCGCAGAGCTTTAGAGAGTTACCAGTACCTCCGAGTACCGTGGCATCAGGCATAAATCCTTGTGACAGCAGTGCTGTGATGGCGGATGGTGATCAGGATGGCACATCTCGTATCAGAGCTGAATTAAGATATGAATATGCCGTGGCCACTTATTCTACTAGTGGCGCAAGTGATATCGGCCCGGTCGAGCTGTTTGGCGATCCTGCTGGTAATGTTGTCAGTCTCAGCGGAGGATTACATACGATTACCTATCGAGCTCTAGATGAGGCAGGAAACTTTGATGAGTGCAGTTTTATCGTTGATGTACGCGATACAATTGCTCCTGTAGCCGTCTGCGCACCTCTTAGTCTTACTGTGTCGCCCGCGGGAGATACGATCAGCATAGAGGATGCATCAGTAGTAGACGGTGGTAGCACAGATGCTTGTGGTGACTTAACTTTTAGTATTATAGACAACGGATTTGATTGTACACAAGTCGGTGATACTGTCCCTACTACCTTGGTCGTCACTGATCGCTTTGGCAATAGCGATAGCTGTGTCGCAATGATAGAGATCGTTGCTCCAATCTTGGAGCCTACTTTCAGTATAGACATATGCGATGGTGATAGTCTCATGCTTATAGCTAATGCCCCACCAGGCGATTATACCTATAGATGGACTGGTCCAGGAAGTTTTGTAAGCGACGAGATCAATCCAGTCATTATCGGATTAGATGATAGCCTCTCAGGTACATATTCCTTGACAATTACAGGACCTACCGCATGTATGCTCACAGGTAGTGTTACCATTGTAGTGGAGCCATTCGTACGACCTATCGTGACAGGACAAGACTCCTTGTGCTTAGGCGATCTACTCGTACTCACTACTCAGCAGGTATCTGGCGATGTAAGTTATGAGTGGTATGTAGGTGCACCAGGCAGTGGCATATTGATACAGATCACAAGCGACCCTATGCTCACCCTCGATCCAGATCTAGGCACAGAGCAGTACTATGTTATTATACGCACGCCGCTTTGCGTATCTGATGAGTCAGAGGTGTTCGTGAATGTAGTATCCACAGTGCCAGAAGCAATGATAGCACCGATTGCACCAGTCATTTGTGAAGGTGACACGATCGATCTAGTCTCAGCTACGATCGATCCAAGCTTGACATATACATGGATTGGTCCCAATGGATTTACATCTGCACTCGCAGATCCGGCGCCTATAAGCAATGCAACTATAGCTGCCTCGGGCGAGTACCAACTGATCACTCGATTAGATGGATGCTCTAGCGACACTGCAAGTGTAAGGATCACTGTAAGAGATGCTCCTGACATGCCATTTATTGATGGAGATCAGTTAACCTGTGAAGGAGGAAGTCTTACGTTAATCGCAACTGGTGCTGAAGATGCTACGGCATATATATGGACAGCCCCTGACGGTACACTGATTAATACCACGGACTCTGTATTGATGATTACTGATCTGGATGGAAGCGAAAGGGGCTTCTGGACAGTTGTTGCCGTGAATGGAGGATGTGTATCGCCAACATCGGTGCCGTATCCAGTCATAGTAGAACCTGACTTTGATGTCACTGCAGGTAATACTGGACCTGGTTGTCTTGGAGATAGCCTCACGCTTACAGTAGATAGTATCGGCGGTGCGACCTACTCATGGCAAGGCCCACTAGGCTTCATGTCCTCAGAGCGTATGCCTAGAATATCAGCCGTAGAGGGTAGCTATGTAGTTACTGTATCGCTCAGCGGTGGCTGCGTAGATCTTGATACTACAGTCGTCATCTCGCGTCAGCCTCCGATCATTACGGCACTCAGTAATACAGCAGAGAGCTGTGTTGACAGTCTACAAGATATTCAGTTGCTACCTACGGTATTTCCATTTGATACGGGATCATACACATATACTTGGATTGGGCCCAATGGATTTACATCTGACCTCGCATCACCTACGCTTCTAGACGTAGATGGCAATGTCAATGGTGAGTACATACTGGTAGTCAGTGACGGCGAGTGCAGTTCTCAACCAGACACCACAGTGGTAGACATACAGGCTATACCTGAAGCACCCGTCATAGTCTTGCTATCATCATCGGCTTGCTTAGGTGAGCCATTAGAAATAGTGTCCTTGACATCTGACGACTCCTATATATATACTTGGAGTACCCCAGATGGTACTGTGATTACAGGTGATACACTGCAAATAGAAAGTGCACAGTCTGGAGAGTATAGCCTCATCATCACGAGTGGATCTTGCACTTCGGAGGTATCCAATGTGCTTACTCTCAATCTAGCTAGTCCACCTCCTCAGCCCAATGCATTTTCCTTGTTTGATGAATACTGTGTAGGTGAAAATATTGAACTCCTGACAGACTTTTTCCCTGATGCCACGTATGAGTGGATCTTGGAAGGAGAGGTCATCAGTATGGATCAGAATCCTATGTTTCCAGCTTCTTTATCATCAGAGGGTGAATATCGTGTGAGGATCATCGTAGATGGATGCGGGTCGGAGTTCAGCGATCCCGTGTCGATCACAGTATTGCAATCTGCAGCGTCTCCTGAGATAGAGAGTCTTCCATCACTCGTGTGCGGACTCGCAGGTAATGAACTGATTATATGCTTAGATCCTGACTCCATAGATGTGGGGGAAGAATTTATCTGGATTCTCACCGAGACTGATCGTGTACTACAGCAAAGCACTGACAGCTGCTTAAGAGTCAGAGATTACACAGGATTTGTCAATGGATTTAATGAGATCAGTGTTGCCAGAAGTAATTCTCCCTGTGAAAATGCCTCTATTACTCTTGTCAATATAGATGTGACTATACCAGAGCAGACGATGGCGGACGGCGGTGCCGATCAGACAGTCTGTCTCGATGTTGGTTTCCTGGAGGCTTCCGAGATACAAGTAGGTCAAGGTGCATGGAGTGCAGCAGATGATGATATACAATTTGATAATCGCTTAGATCCGTCTACGAGTGTATCAGGCTTACCAGTGGGTAATACCGAGTTAGTATGGTCCCTGGCTACTGCTGGCTGCGGTGTTTATAGTACGGACACGATTATCGTCACACGCGTAGAAGATGTAGTAGCGATAGATGATGCCTTTGCTGTCAGCTCAGGTGAGACGGCACTAGCAGTACTAGACAATGACATGATCGGAGATGAAGTCATGATCAGTATCATCGGTGATCCTACTTCAGGAACTGCTCGAGTGTCTGGAGATATGATCTTCTACACACCTACAGGAGCAGCTGCTACTGATGAAATCGTCTATGAGATCTGCTATGTGCTGTGTCCTGATGTGTGTGCCAGTGCAACTGTGTCACTAGACATAGATACAGATCAAGAGTGTATAATTACCAATGTGCTTACAGCTAATAATGATGGCGTCAATGATGCAATCATAATTGACTGCGTAGATAATCCTATATTTTCAGGTAATCGCCTGGTGATCTTTAATATCTATGGCGATGAAATTTACAGTGCAGCGCCTTATCAAAATGACTGGCGAGGCGAGTATAATGGTGAGCCACTCCCTGTAGGAACGTATTATTATTTATTTGATCGGGGGGATGGCTCATCCCTGCAGTCAGGATTTATCACTCTCAAGCGCTAGGATCATGAGGAGAATTATCTACCTGCTACTACCACTGCTGTGCATAGGATCACTATGCGCTCAGCAGTTACCGCTACATACCCAGTATCTCTATAATAAACTGGCTTACAATCCGGCCTACGCTGGTGGTGAAAATGGGTGGGAAGCAACAGCCATGTATCGCAATCAGTGGATAGGGCTAGAGGGTGCACCCACAGTCTTATCACTCAGCCTACATGGTCAAGCTCTAGGAAATAATAGTGCTCTGGGTCTACAAGTGCAGAACTATGGAATCGGAATATCCAATTTCACCAATCTAGAGGGTATGTATGCTTATCACTTTCCCTGGGGAGATGGTCATTTTAGCATAGGAGTATCGGCGTCTATGCGCAATGTTGTCACAGATTATACAGACGATCGCTTAATCAGCGATGGCCCTATCGGAGTTGATCCTAGTCTCCTTGACCAGAGGCTCTCTCAGTGGAGGCCAAACTTTGGCCTGGGGCTCTACTACGAGACAGACCAGTATTTCATAGGTGTTTCTGCACCGCGATTGATACGACAGGATCTACAGTTTGATGAGGAGATGCTTGTGGATACGGAGGAGACGCCGCACTACTTTGCCATGCTAGGCGGTAAGTGGGATCTGTCGAGCACAGCAGCTCTACTTGTACAATCTGCGATCAGGACCACTGATAATTCTCCACTTGATGTAGATCTAAGCGCCATCATCAGATATAAGGAAGTAATCGATGCTGGAATTAACTACCGATTTGGTGGACGAGACGGAAGTACAGGAGATAGTATCGACCTGCTTTTCTCATGGAGATTTGTCGAGCGAGCTCGACTTGGAATAGCCTATGACATGAGTTTAGGTAGCCTGCGCCAAGTGCAAAATGGCAGCCTAGAATTACTATTACAGTACCGAGGTCTGACTACCGGCTCCTCTGAAGAACTAGTGAATCCGCGAACATTTTAAGACATGAAGAACTACCTACTCCTGGGCTTACTCCTTGCCAGCACTCTCACACTTTCTGGACAGACGTCCATGGAAGTGCTAGTCAATGAAGAAACGACGATATCGGCGCTCGATTCTCTGAATACTGTAGGGTCAGAATTTGGTCCGAGCCTCTATGCCTCTGGCTTACTCTACACCTCGTCAGAAGGGCCCAGCCGCGCTACGGATGAGCTGCTAGGAAGACCTGTCTATAGACTCTGGACAGCGACCCGGACTGATGAGACGGTAGATGATCCATCACTGTACTCTACAGATCTCACTTCTTTTCTCCATGAGGGACCTGCGGAGTTTACTACAGATGATCAAGCGCTCTTTGTGACAAGAAATTGGAGAGCCAAGAATCTAGCAAAATACCGTAAGAAAAATAAGATCAAACTAAGTGTCTACGAGAGAGCTGCTGGATCATCTCAGCTGACTCTGCTACCATTTAACAGTAAGAAATATTCCAGCTGCCATCCGACTTACTGGGAGGATATGTCTACTCTCATTTTTGCTTCTGACAGGCCTGGAGGCTATGGTGGAATGGATCTCTATAAGGTCATTCGTACTGATGATGGCTGGTCCGAGCCAGAAAATCTCGGAGCTCAAGTCAATACTTCATTCAATGAGGTTTTCCCCTTTATGCATGACAGTGGTTTACTGAACTACAGCTCTGATAGGGTGGTGGGTCAAGGTCTTGATTTATTTTACAGCACTGTCAACGAAGAAAACATTTGGGCGAAAGCCCGCTCCTACCCACAAGGCTACAATACACCCGAAGATGACTTCTCTCTCGTATTTACAGAAGACCTGCGGACAGGATACTTCGCCTCAGCCAGAGAAGGTGGCCATGGAAGCGATGACCTCTACAAGGTGACAGCTTCTACTAATCGACTCATCAACTTCATGCTTCCAGAAGAAGTGATTTCCACCACTACGACCACTACTGAGACTAGTACTGGAACTGATGCTATGGGTGCTTACAAAAGAGAAGTCACGGTCATAGATCAGACTACTGGAAGAGAACTGGAGGACGTACGCGTGTATGCACTAGAGCTTGATGGCGACGACTCATTTCTCAATAAGGACCTCTATGAGACGCGATTCATTCCCACTCAAAGTGGTGAGCTGCTCATGAAAATATCAAAGAAGATCGGTAGCCCAGGTGATAATCTTTATAGCCTGACGGATCAGATGGGCCACTACACACTCAGCTCGGATGATAAGAAGAGATATGTGATGATATTCTACAAGAACGGCTACGAGCCACTCGAGAGTGTCATGTCTCTAGGCGACTTTACTGACGCTGTCACGATACCACTCCTAGAAGAGTCTTGTATCAGTACGGAAGCGCTAGTGAGGGATGCATCTACTGGTCAGAGCATAGAAAATGCTCGCATCGTCATCGATGATGCTTGTAAGAGCATACCATCAGAGTTTCTTACTGATGATCTTGGCTATGGAGTCGTATGCATCACAGAGAATTGTCGTAAGGATGTATACATAGAGGCCCGAGGATACGAGAGACTTTACTTTGCCCTCAATGAAGGTGAGAGTTGGCCTGTGGGTAATGTGTTTCGTCTTACTCCCAGAGGCGCTGGGACATCCTATGGTGGCGCCAATAATTCCACTGGTACAAGCGGTAGCTTGTCTGCTGGTACGGTCATTGTGCTTGAGGATATCTACTATGAGTTTAATAAAGCTGAGATCGCCAGCGGAGCTGCTCAGGAACTGGAAGTGCTAGCACAACTCATGAAGCAGTATCCACGTCTAGAGATACAATTACGCTCACATACTGATAGTCGAGGCAGGGATGATTACAATCTCAAATTATCGTATGAGCGAGCTCTATCAGCTCAGCGATATCTCGTGCGTAGAGGCGTAGAGTCATCACGTATCACTGTACGAGGTCTTGGAGAACTAGAGATAAGAAATCAATGTACCGAGGGTGTAAATTGCACGGATGCTGAGCATCGGTACAATCGTCGTACAGAGGTGGTAGTCACGCAAGCGGATCCAAGCTTGATCATACAGCAGTAGCTCAGTGCTATGCACTTATCTTCGTCTATCTGAAAATTACAGAATAGAGGAGCTATGAAGATAAAATTTTGCGGAGCTGCAAGGCAAGTTACTGGTAGTTGTCATCTGATCACACTGGAGGATGACTACAAGATCCTACTTGATTGTGGTTTGTATCAGGGATATGATGAGGAGATGGAAGACTTCAATGCTTCTTGGCTCTTTGATCCTGCGGAGATAGATATGATGGTGCTCAGTCATGCGCACATCGACCACTGTGGTCGCATACCCAAGCTAGTAAAAGACGGATACGAAGGACCCATACACTGTACACATGCCACCTTTAGTCTCTGCTCGATCATGCTCCGCGATAGCGCCATGATCCAAGAGCGGGACGCTGAATATCACAATAAGCGTCTGCTGCGTAAAGCCAAAAAGAAAAAGAAGAAAGTACAGCTCAAGAAGCCTCTATACACGAGTGAGGATGCTGCCAGAAGCATGAACAACTTTGTCGGCCATGGCTATAATCGATGGCTACAACTGCGACCTGGTGTTGACTTACTCTTTATAGATGCAGGCCACATCCTTGGCTCTGCAAGTGTAATCCTGCGCATCCAGACAAGCAAGGGAGAGCGTATGATCGGTTTTACTGGTGATGTAGGACGTCCCAATCGTCCTATCCTGCGCGATCCAGCACCGCTGCTGCCCGTGGACTATGTAATCACAGAGACGACGTATGGCGGCAAAGTACACTCAGAGAAACCAGACGAGGTAGATCGATTCCTAGATATCCTCAAGCACACGTGTATAGAGAAGCAAGGGAAGCTCATCATTCCAGCATTTAGCGTAGGACGTACACAAGAGATCGTCTACATGATGGATCGCTTAGAAAATGAAGGAAAATTGCCATCCTTACCAGTCTACGTAGATAGCCCCCTTGCAGTCAATGCGACACAGATATTCGGTGGGCATCCTGAGTGCTTTGATAATGATCTACATGATTACATGCTGAGGGATCCTAATCCATTTGGTTTTAATGAACTCAGCTATATCAAGCGCGTCGAAGATAGTAAACGACTCAATCACTCCAAGGAGCCCTGCGTCATCATCAGCTCCAGCGGTATGATGAATGCTGGTCGTGTAAAACATCACTTATATAATAATATCGCAGGAGAGAAAAACACATTTTTGATTGCGGGCTATTGCTCTCCGGGCACACCTGGCGGCAAACTCAGGGCAGGAGCAGATGAGGTCTCAGTCTTTGGGGAGATGATGCCTGTGCGAGCCGATGTGGAAGTGATGGATAGCTTCTCCGCCCACGCTGATCAGCAAGAGCTGCTCTCACACCTGCTTCCCTTGCGCGATCAGGCTAAGCAATTCTTCCTAGTGCATGGCGAATATGAGAAACAGAAGACATTCGCTGGCGTGCTGGCAGATGCTGGTGTAAAGCAGAGCTATACGCCTGAGCTCGGCGAAGTGGTAGAGTTGGATTAACCCAATTCGTGCATGAGGATTTTAGGTAGATGTTTTTCAGAGATGTGATTGACGATCAATCAGGACTATAGGCGATATATCAAGAGTGGCGTTGGCATAAGTATTTGTTACGGGTGGATCTCGCCCATTTATCATATAGTTAGTGGAGTGATATGACCATTGTGCTTTGCTTCTACTGCGAGCCACATCTGCTTCAAGATCAGGCACCTACCACAGGTAGGCAAGCCTACCGGAGGCAGGCGGGCTTATCCTGATCGCCTTACGAAGTGAAGACGAGCCTCCTGAACCGTTCATCGAGCGGCTGGCCATCGAGCGGCAGTCGAGATGAGCCGAGATGCACATAGCTCGCTATGCCTTGTCATAGAAGCACCTCATCTTATCGCACCTGCGGCTCTCGCTACGAAGCCTAATGCACGAATTAGAATTAAGCAACTTCTATCGACACGACTGCGTTACTCTTCTATGCGACGATTGCGATACACACTCTTGCTAGCAGCTCTCTCACTCTGTACGAGCTTACTCTCGGCCCAGGATGCTAAGCTTGCTCAGCAGTATTACAGGACAGGCGAGTATGCTAAGTCCGCTGATATGTACAGTGAGCTTTACGAGTCAAGCAAAGGCAACGAATACTACTTTAATCGATGGGTAGAAAGCCTGGTCAAACTCAGCAGGTATGATGACGCCGTCTCCGTAGTCAAGAAGGATCTGAAGAAGAACAACAGTCGTCCACACAATCACGTACTGCTCGGAAGCATCTACGCTAAGCAAAATGAGACGAAGAAGGCTGAGGAGCAGTATGAGCTTTCGCTCAAAGGCATGGGTAAATCCCAAAATCAAATTCAAAAAGTCGCAGTGGCTTTTATGAATGAAAGATTATATCCCTACGCCGTACGCGCTTATGAGAATGGCGCTGCTTTGCTCAAGGATGACAATGTATTTGCCTATAATCTCGGAGATCTGTATCGCAGAAGCGGCCAGTCAGGTAAGATGGTCGACCAGTTTATCAGAGCCATAGAGACACAGCCTAAGAAAATGAAGAATGTGCAGAATCTCCTAGAGAGAAGTCTGGACCCAGCAGGATATGACACGCTCAAGATAGCGCTCTATGACGCTTTACAAACATCAGAAAGTGTCGAGCTTACAGAGTTGCTCGCGTGGACATTTATCCAGCAAGAAGACTACCGCGGAGCATTGAGGCAGTACAAGTCTCTCGATAGACGACTAGGCGAAAACGGCTCTCGGGTATACGGTCTAGTGGGCATAGCATCTCGCGATGGAGATTATGATACCGCGATAGATGGCTGTGATTACCTCATAGGGCTAGGCAGTGACGGGACTACCTACTATCTCGACGCTCAGCAAGCCAAGCTGTACAATAAGCGAAAGAAGCTCGTCGCGGACTACAACTACTCAGAAGCCGAGCTCAAAGAACTGGAGAGCGAGTATCTCGCATTTCTTGAGGATTACGGATGGAACTCGCAGAGCGCTAAGATCATCGTAGAGCTCGCAGAACTTGAAGCATTTTATCTCAATGATCGCCAGAAAGCCATCCAGTACCTCACCAAGCTCACAGAGCTCCGCAGTCTCAATAAATATGTCAAAGCACAGGCCAAAATCGACCTAGCAGACATCTACATCATGGAGCAAGAGATCTGGGAAAGCACACTCCTCTATAGCCAGGTGGATAAAGAATTTCGCGAGGAGCTGATAGGCCAAGAAGCGCGTTTCAAAAATGCCAAACTCAGCTACTACAGCGGCAACTTTGGCTGGGCTCAGACGCAATTTGATGTATTGAAATCCAGTACCTCGCGTATGATCAGCAATGATGCGATAGATCTCTCTGTGTTCATCACAGACAACCTAGGTCTAGACAGTACAGCCGTGCCTATGGAAAAGTATGCACAGGCGGACCTGCTCATCTTCCAGAATCGATTTGATGAGGCACTCGTTACGCTCGATGAAATCGTGACCGAATATCCTGATCATAAGCTCAGCGACGATATCCTCTACAGCAAGGCTCAGATCCACTACAAGCGTAAGGAGATCCAGCAAGCTGTGGATCTGTACAATAAAATCGTAGCTGACTATCCTGATGAGATCAGAGCAGACAATGCCTTATTTAATCTAGGGTATATCTACGAGGAGATTCTCGATCAGCCACTCGAAGCTCAGAAGATCTATGAGCGCCTATTTCTAGAGTATACGGATAGCACCTTTGCCGTAGAAGCAAGAAAGAAATATCGCCAACTCCGTGGAGATAATCTGTAAGTGTAAGTCCGACTAGCACCCTAGCTTGACAACCTTGGCATGTGCCTTCTGTTAGCATAGCTTACTCTATGTCTAGCTAGTCAGGCGCCATGAAAAATCTATCAGCTCTACTACTCCTGCTGACTGCCAATATCGTATCAGGTATTGCGCAAGGCATCAGTATGATTGCCATCCCCTGGTACTTTAATCTAGAGGGTAAGATGAGCTGGTTTGCCTTGATATTTTTATTGACTAATGTGGTGTCACTCTTTTGGGTGCCCTATAGCGGTATCCTGGTGGACAAGTATGATCGCAAGAAGGTCTTCCTCACGATTCTGACTGTCAGCGGTCTGCTCGTAACTGCGATTGCAGCCTATGGCCAGTGGCAGGGAGGACTGGGCCTATTTCTGGTAGGGAGCGTCTTCACCATCACCTTTCTCAATTACAATATCCACTTTCCTACACTCTATGCATTTCTACAAGAGATCACAGAGAAGAAGCACTATGGTAAGATTTCCAGCATCATAGAAGTCCAGGGGCAATTTGCCACGATCGTAGCTGGTGCAGTAGGCGCCTTGTTGCTCGAAGGAATCGACGGTGAATTGGTTTTATTTGGTATGCGCTTTGCGGTAGGATGGACAGTAGAGGCCTGGGGTATCGAGGACATCTTTGCCTTTGATGCAGCCACCTATATGGTAGCGATTCTTCTCGTCGCTTCTATCCGCTATGTACCTCTCACCGTGCGCCAGGTCGAGGTGGGGAGCTTGATCAGCCGATTCTCTAAAGGGTGGGCATACCTCAAGGCGCACAGAAATATCTTGGTCTTCGGTATTGCGAGCTACTCTGTATTTCTTACGGTATTGCTCTCAGGATTTTACCTGCTAGCGCCTTATGTCTATCATCATTTGGATCAAGGCGCCGAGGTGTATAGCAACATGGATATGTTCTATGGATTGGGAGCAATCATGGCGGGATTTTTTATCAGGACGCTTTTTGCCGAAAGGCGTCTGATCAACTGCGTCATCTTTCTTACCGTACTGATGGTCCTTTCCTTTTTGGGCATGATATTCACCTACTCTGTGCCACTCTTCTTTGGTCTTGCTATGCTACATGGAATTTGTAATGCGGGCGTGCGTGTGATGCGTGTTGCCTACTTATTTAAGTATGTGCCCAATGAAGTCTACGGACGTGCGGCGAGCATCTTTGCCCTGACTAATATCTCAGGGAGAATCATCTTTCTGGGACTCTTTATGCTACTGGGAATAGCAGATGGTGAAAACGTCATCTACGCGATGGCGATGATGATAGCCTTTCTAGTGCTGACGATCCTTGTATTTTTGTATTATTATCCACACTTTCACAAAGATTTGGTAAAGGAGATATGATAGACTTTTCATTGACAGAGGAGCAGCTTGCGGTCAAGGACGCTGCTAGAGATTTTGCACAATCGGTGCTCTTACCTACTGTAATTGATCGAGACAGAGAGATGAGATGGTCGACTGATGAGATCAGACAGATGGGCGAGATGGGTTTCTTAGGGATGATGGTAGATCCCAAGTATGGTGGAGGCGGTATGGATGCGATGAGCTACGTACTGGCGCTAGAGGAAATTAGTAAAGTAGACAATAGTTGCTCTGTACTCATGAGTGTCAATAACTCACTAGTGTGTACGGGACTAGAAACTTATGGCTCTGACGAGCAAAAGGATAAATATCTGGGCAAACTTGCCACAGGCGAGTGGATAGGCGCATTTTGTCTATCAGAGCCTGAGGCGGGAAGCGATGCCACCATGCAGCGTACGACGGCCATAGATATGGGCGATCACTACTTGCTCAATGGTACCAAAAACTGGATTACTAACGGTAATTGCTCGAGCGTACATCTCGTGATAGCACAGTCAGATCCAGCTAAGCGGCACAAGGGCATCAATGCCCTCATCGTGGAAGCCGATTGGCCAGGTGTCACCATAGGAGCTAAGGAGGATAAGCTCGGCATCAGGGCGAGTGATACCCATACCATCATGTACACAGATGTCAAAGTGCCCAAGGAGAATCGCATAGGCGAGGATGGCTTTGGTTTCAAGTTTGCGATGAAGGTACTCTCTGGAGGAAGGATCGGTATCGCTGCACAGGCACTAGGAATAGCCGCTGGTGCCTTTGAGCTGTCACGTGCCTATGCGCTAGAGCGCGAGGCTTTTGGTAAGCCCATAGCACATCATCAAGCTATAGCCTTTAAGCTCGCCGATATGGATACATTTATCGAGGCAGCGCGTCTGCTTGTCTATAGATCTGCATGGATGAAAGATTACGATCACGACTACACCCGTGCAGGTAGTATGGCCAAGCTATATGCTTCTGCACAGGCTATGCGCCACACCGTAGAGGCCGTGCAAGTACTCGGCGGATATGGCTATGTCAAGGAGTATCATGTGGAGCGACTCATGCGAGACGCTAAGATCACGCAGATCTATGAGGGCACTTCTGAGATACAGAAGCTCGTCATCTCCAGAGATATCACTAAGGGCAACATGTACAGCTGATGACAGCTTCATGTGCGTCTGGATAGTAAGTAAGATCGGGGATTATCTCCTGCTACATGCCGAGCTTGGCACGTACCTGAGCTGTCACATCTTCTCCCTTAAGATTATAGAGAATTGCGCCTGAGCTTTCGTCGAAGATCATGGTGTAGTTACCCTCTTTGCCGACAGCTTCTATGGCTTCATTGATTGCCTTGATGATAGGATCTAAGAGTGCTTGTCTGCGCTGAAGGATCTCTAGCTCAGCAGTCTTTTCCAACTGCTGGAGAGCTTGCTGATCAGTCTGTAACTCAGACTCCATAGACTGAAGCTGAACCGGACTCAGTGTACCAGTCTGACTTTTCTGCATGAAGTCATTGTACTTGGTCTGCAAAGCCATACCCTTGGCTTCGATTTCTTTCTGCTTAGCAGTAGTGAGTGTCTCTAGCTCTTTATCAGCTGTCGTAGTGCCAGGGAACTCTTCCATGATATTGAGAGAGTTGACGTGGCCGTACTTTTGGGCAGATAGCTGTGTAGCTCCCACGGTAAGTAGGAGAGAAAGAATAAGGTATACATGTTTCATAATAGGAGATTCTTTAGCTCTATAGCGCTAAAGTAAGACCGACAATTCAGTCCAGCGCATGGCTTTAACAGTTTGTTATGCAGAGTGAGACGTGATCAAGGGAAAGAGTATTGGATTACTCCTTCTCTTTCATGCCTTCTTTGAGCTCGGCTTCTACCGATGCTCTAGCCGTGTTAAACTCACGTATACCCTTGCCGATACCTTTCATGAGTTCAGGAATCTTCTTACCACCAAAAAGTAGTAGAATAGCAAAGAAGATGACAAGCATCTCTGTTCCGAAAAAATTAAATAAGCTGAAATGTAACATCATCATAGTCGATTTAAGAATGACAAAGGTATCTCCTTGCCTTTAGGTTCCGTAATTGAATTACTTCTTTAGTCCGATTTCGCGCAATCTTTCATCCAGGTAGTCGCCAGCTGTGATGGGCTCATAGGCTCGTGGATGTTCTTCATCCACACATTTATCGAGACAAGTCAGATCCATGGCGCCCTTGGGATGCAGGAAGAATGGTATGGATAATCGCGGTTTATGCCATTCGCTACGTGGTGGATTGACCACTCTGTGGGTAGTCGACTTCAATTGATTATTGGTCAGGCGCTGCAGCATGTCTCCTACATTGATCACGATCTCATTCTCTTGTGGCAGGATATCTTGCCATTCTCCATCAGCATTGAGCAATTGTAGGCCACCAGCACTAGCTCCGACTAGGAGCGTGATGAGATTGATATCTTCATGCTGCTCGGCACGTATGGCCGTCTCCGGCTCGCTGGTGATCGGCGGATAGTGTATAGCTCGCAGGATGCTGTTTCCTGCCGCGATCTTCTGATCAAAGTAGTTTCTATCAAGCTCCAGATACTCTGCAATCGCTTGCAGTAGTGCTCCTCCAGATTTTTCAAAAGCCTTATACAGCTCCATGCCACGCTGCGGGAACTTGGGTAGTTCTGCTACTTGGACATTGTCAGGGTAGTTGCCGCTATTATCGCCCGCTACCTCTTGGCCGATTTGGAAAAATTCCTTGAGATCAGCTACCTCGGATTGCTTAGCATGCTCTTTACCAAAGGACGTATAGCCCCTCTGACCAGCGAGACCAGCGATCTCGTACTTGCGCTTGGTAGCCACATCCATTCCAAAGAACTCCTTGGAAAGTCGATAAAAATCATCCACGAGCTCATCAGCTATGCCGTGATTTACTACACCCACAAATCCATAGTCGTGAAATGCTGCACCGATCTTCTGGACGAATGCGTCTTTTTGCTCTTGCGTACCATCAGTATAGTGCGAGAGATCTACTAGGGGAATGGCTCTTTCTTGGCTCATGTAAAATTTGATTTTAACTGTCTATATCCTAGAGGTAGCAAATCTTATACCTCTTTTGTTCTATAGCCACTCCACGTAGCCATGGAGCATAAATGTACTATTTCTGCCGAGTAGTCTCATCGGCACTTAGATGCAGGACTATCGCTTAGGTTTATACTTGCTGTCTCGAAGTATGCTCTGAGCGTCTCGAGATGTCAACAGTTTACGAGTTGCCTCGGCGCCCATCTGCCGCTCATAGGCCTGTATGATCTCATAGCCTATGTAAGAGGCAGCACGTCCTGGAGAGGCCGGCGGCATACCTGGACTTGTAGGTGCTGGCTCCGTCAACTGCCTAGTAAGTGAGCGCTTGTAGAGCTGCCCATCTGTCAGGATATATCGCCAGATGTCTTGCTCATTGTCTCGGCACCACTGGAGCTGATCCACTGTGTAGTCCAGGGCCATGTGTTCTGGTAAGTGCTCTAGACACTTGCGCATATAGTGTCGCTTCACACCTTTGTACAGCATAGCATCCAGGAGGTCACCGCTCTCAGGATAGCTTACCATATCATCTACGAGGATTTCGATGACCTTGACGGGTATGTACTCTGCAAGGAAGAGATGACTATTATAGGCTGAGAAGGCTTCGGACTGTCTCGACAGCACAGTATAGTCCATCGATTCTCCGAGAAACATATCTAAGCTCACTCCGACCGCATCCTGTGACAAGGCTGTCTCATAGAGAAAGGGAAAATAGCCAAACTCTGTATTGACGGTAGAGATATGGGGTATGTCCCTTTCGGGAAAATGCTTGTGATACCTAGCCAGTGCTTCCTGTAGATCCACAGGCATCTCATCTCCGGAGCCATAGCTTGCTGCTATCATACCCTCTATATCACGATAGGCATCTGAGTGGAGAAATGCGGATAGAGCTATGGTATCAAGCAGAAAGCTGTCAGCGGGCACCACCATCTTCATGATCTGAGCTAAGTATAAGCTAGTGAGTACTGGCTCGGCCTCGCGCAGGGACTCTACTGATCTAGTGAGATGCGACGTGTCTAGAGCAGCGATCATCTGATCAAAGCGCGTCCACTGCGCGGGGACGACATCGAGCTCCTCTGTACTTAGTGGATCTACACGTGAGCTATCTTGACAGCTAGCTAGTAGAAGTATGAGGAGTAGGAGCGCTGGAGATGTTACTTTTAGCATAGAGAAGTAGATGGAGTGCGGCACTGCGGCTAAAGCCAGGTGAACGATTGAATGAGGAAAGATGATTGAGTCATTCTTTTCTGAGCTCTGAATTTACTGACACAATTTTTTTACTGTTGATTCATGGTATCACTAAATGCAAGAAATATGAGTTCATACAATCTTCCTGTCAAAGTAACGCGACTCGTCGCACTCATGATATGTGTAGCCAGTCTTCACATTTGCGCGACAGCGCAGTCTTCTAACTTACGAGCAGGAGTCGCAGTACACCCAGTGCTGACATGGTTCTCCACTAGTAGCCCAGATGTAGAGAGAGCGCAGAGTCAGTTTGGCATGCAGCTCGCCGCGGTGGTGGAGTACAAGCTGGGCGAGAGGATCTACTTGAGCTCAGGGATGAGATTTAATATCAACTATGGTGGTAGTCTCACCTATGCCAGAGGAGGGACTTTCTGGCCTAAGTCTGATCTGAGTGACGAGCGATTCCGTACGCTTCCAGCAGGTAGCACGATTGCTTATAATATCCAGTTTGTGGAGGTGCCACTCGGGCTAGTATACTATACAGGAGAGATCGGTGCTGGTAGCACTCGGGCGTATATAGAGTCGCCTACCTTGTCACTTATCCTGAGCTCGCGCGCAAGAGGAGAGTCGCTGCTGCAGGGTACTGGGGACCAGAATATACTGGACGATGTGCGCTTTCTCAATTTTGGTCTTGGCTTCGGTGCTGGCATCATACCCGACTGGCTGGGTGGCACAGATGTAAAGCTTGGTCTATCGTACCAGACCATATTTACTGATACGCTCAATGATGGTGTCTACGACGACGGCAGTAGAGAAGATAGTAAGGCGAAGCTCGGAGTGCTTTCCTTTAAGTTTGTGGTCCTTTTGTAACTCATACTTAGAAGCATATCTACATGGTAGACCCACAGCAGCTCAAAGACTTTGTACAAGCAGCCCTCAGAGAAGATGTCGGTGATGGAGATCATACCACACTAGCGACGATAGATCCTCAGGATACGAGCAGGGCAAAGCTCCTGGTCAAAGACATAGGAGTGCTCTCAGGAGTACAAGTGGCTGAGTCCATCTTTTCTCAAGTGGATCCCGACTATAAGATGCAGGTGCACATACAGGATGGAGCCGATATCAAGAATGGCGATATCGCATTCTATGTAGAGTGCAATACTCATGCTCTATTACAGGCTGAGCGCCTAGTGCTCAATGTGATGCAGCGCATGAGCGGGATCTCAACACTCAGTGCTAGATTTGCTGTGGAGGTAGAGGGCACAGGAACGACGATTCTCGATACTCGTAAGACTACTCCTCTCCTAAGATTCCTAGAGAAAGAAGCCGTGAGGATAGGCGGAGCGTCTAACTATCGCGTGGGACTCTACGATCGTATCATGATCAAGGATAACCACATAGAAGCAGCAGGGAGTGTCACGGAAGCTCTCCGTAAGACTAAGTCCTACCTAGATGATCTGGGCAGGAAACTGCCCATCACGCTAGAGATTAGAAACCTACTAGAACTCGATGAGGCTCTCACTGAAGGCGGTGCAGATAGACTCATGCTTGACAACTTTGAGATACCACTATTGCAAGAAGCGCTGCGCATCATCAATGGTGCTTATGAGACCGAAGCAAGTGGTGGAATAGATCTGTCTACCGTGAGAAAATACGCGGAAACTGGCGTCAATTACATATCCGTAGGCGCACTGACTCACTCTGCAGGCACGCTTGATCTCAGTCTCAAGATTGTGGATGATGCAAGCGGCATATAGCACGTCCTATACGATTCTGGTATTGTCCTATCTATCTGTGATGTACAGAGAACTGGGCAGGTATCTAGGCTATAGCGGATAGCTCAATGCAGCAAATAGTGCAAGTGCGAGTACGAGCATGAGCAAAAGGCGCAATCTCATATCACTTTTATAGTCAGCTGGTCTCTTTTGCTCTATCATCTCTGGTCTCAGGTAGGGTTTTTCTCAATCGTTATTCTGCTGTCCTAAAAAGCAAATACGATGCCATATGGATTGATCGTAATATGTCAGAAGAGAGCCTAGGACGACCTCGCTAGTACTGCTCAGGCTTGTCTAGGGGCCACCGAAATAAATCGCTGTCTTGATAGTGCTTTCATCTCGGCTCCAAGTCGACTCCATCTCGACTCCGCTCGATGTGCGTCTCGATGCGTGATAAAGAGTGGGTGGAGCTCCGTCCCGACTTCAGGATATGCCCACACCATTGTCAACCATGTAGATTTGTATCTGTTGATAACAAGCATGTCTACAGAAGATAGAAAATCAGATCATCTCACCCTGGCGAATCAGTCGCAGACAGAAGCTACGACCGCAGACTCAAGGTTTTACTACGAGCCTATGCTCGGTGTACATCCTAGCAGTGATGATAGATGGCCTGTGGATGTAGGGGACAAGACACTTGACTATCCTATATGGATATCCAGTATGACGGGTGGCACAGGAGCTGCAGGTCCGATCAATAAGAATCTGGCTGCTGTCTGTAAGTCATATGGTCTGGGTATGGGACTTGGATCATGTCGTATACTCATGGATAGTGATGAGCACCTGAGCGACTTCAACTGTCGAGAGATCATCGGTCCTGATTTACCTCTGTATGCAAATCTTGGCATAGCGCAGCTAGAGACAATCGTGAGAGATTCGCGGTGGTCTGATCTGGAGCGATTGATCGTAATGCTGCGTGCAGATGGCCTCATCATACACGTGAATCCACTCCAAGAGTGGTTTCAAGAAGAGGGTGATCGCATCAGCATAGCACCTATAGAACTTGTACGACGCTTGCTAGATTGGGCTAGCTTTCCTGTGATGGTCAAGGAAGTAGGGCAGGGCATGGGTCCAGAGAGCTTGCGCGCTCTGCTAGACTTACCACTAGAATCAGTGGAATTTGGTGCCTATGGAGGGACCAACTTTTCTAAGCTCGAGGCGCTCCGTAGATCTAGCCGTATACCCACAGATCAGTTTGACCTGATCAAGGTAGGTCATACGGCAGCGGAGATGATGCAGTATGTACGAGATATCCATGCATCAGGAGCTGTCAATATTAAGTCTGTCATAGCATCAGGAGGAGTGCAAGGCTTCATGGATGGTTATCATCTGATTCACGGATGTCCCATTCCAGCCATGTATGGTCAGGCTAGTATGATGCTCCGCTACGCTGCTGAGTCCTATGAGGCGCTGGATGAATATGTGGCGGGTCAGATACAAGGCTTACTACTTGCCAAGAATCTCTTGCGTTCACGCACATAACTTTACCGTTTAGGTCACGTACTATAGGAAGCAGTGGATAAGAATAAAACTATAGCAGGATTTTCCAAGCTGAGCAAGCGGAAGAAGATCAAGTGGATTGTGGAGAATTTCTTCAAAGATCCAGAGCACGTGATGAAAGAGATCATCAGTCACTGGTACAAGGACGAGGAGAAGCAGCAGATCCTAGACGAGATCAGTGAAAATACCATCACCAATTACTCCTTGCCCTACGGCGTCGCACCCAATTTCCTCATCAATGGCAAGGCTTACGCTCTTCCCCTCGTTACGGAGGAGAGCAGTGTCGTGGCAGCGGCATGTAGCGCAGCAAAGTTTTGGCTAGATCGAGGCGGTTTTCACTGCGAAGTGCTCGGCACGACCAAGTTGGGCCATGTGCATTTCTTCTGGCCAGGCTCGATTTCTGAGTTAGTAGCTCACGAGGAAGGACTTGTACGTAGACTACTCCGAGCGACGGCACCCCTCTGCACACGCATGGAGAAGCGTGGAGGCGGTATACACAAAGTGAGCATTAGAGATATGTCCATGGAGATGGACAATTACTATCAGCTATTTGTAGAGTTTGAAACTTGCGATAGCATGGGCGCTAATTTTATCAACACCATCCTAGAAGCGATGGCTGACGAGCTCAAGAGATACTTTGCCGATCAGACTCAGCTGCTTCCTGAGCAGCAGCGACCTGATGTCCTCATGTCTATTCTCAGCAATCATACGCCGGATTGTCTATGCAGGGCTACAGTGAGTTGTCCCGTAGCAGACCTTACTGCATGTACGGGTGTAGCACCTGAGGTATTTGCTGAGAGATTTACTAGAGCTGTCCGCGCTGCGCAAGTAGATACATATCGTGCTACTACACACAATAAGGGAATCTATAATGGCATAGATGCCGTACTCATGGCTACGGCCAATGACTTCAGAGCTGTAGAGGCGGCTGGTCATAGTCATGCGGCTCGAGACGGAAAATATCGAAGTCTCAGTAGTTGTAAAATTGAGAATGGACACTTTGAGTTTTGGCTGGAGGTGCCACTAGCACTTGGAACAGTAGGTGGACTTACTGCTTTGCATCCCATGGCCAAGCGCTCGCTTGAGCTCCTAGGAAATCCGAATGCTCGCGAGCTCATGTGTATCGTGGCTGCCGCTGGACTTGCACAGAACTTTGCCGCTATCAGATCTCTCGTGACTACAGGAATACAACAGGGTCATATGAAGATGCATCTAGGCAATATACTCAATGCCGTAGGTGCCAACTCTGGAGAGAAAGATCAGGCCGCTGAGCACTTTGCTGAGCACAAGGTAAGCTACCAAGATGTGAAAGAGTTTGTAGAGACGCTAAGAAACTAGGTACATATTGCTTTTTTTCATATAATTGAATCGTATCTTTAATTCTTATTTAGCCAGCAACTAAGACAGAACGATCAAAAAGGTATTCAGAGCAAACGGAAAGCTGCTACTCTGCTCAGAGTATGTAGTCATGGACGGTGCCAAGGCGCTAGCCTTGCCTACTAAGCTCGGGCAGTCACTAGAGATCACAGACGCTAGCGGCATGGACATCTTCTGGAAGAGCTTTGATCCTCAAGGTGATATCTGGTTTGAAGCAAAATTTGACCTCTTTAACATAGACGTCACTAAGACCACGGATGAGTCCAAGGCCGACTATATCAAGGTACTTCTAGAAAATTGCATCCGACTCAATTCTGACTTTCTTTCCAAATGGAAAAAATATAGAATCAAGGCCAATCTTGGATTTAATCCTGATTGGGGTCTAGGAAGTAGCAGCACTATGATCTCTTGTTTAGCCCAGTGGGCTGAGGTAGATCCGTTTGATTTACTTGAGGCCTCCTTCGGTGGATCGGGTTATGATATTGCTTGCGCTAGTTCTACTCGCCCTATCTACTATCGTAAGCATGAGGGACATCCCGTGGTAGAGTGCTGCGACTTTGCTCCTGCATTTAAGGATCAACTGTACTTCGTCTATAGTGGTCAGAAGCAAGATACCATCGAAGGTATTGCACACTATCGCGAGCAGATCCAGGCAACGAGCAAGGATATCGATGCCTTCAGCAGTATGGCTGAGAAGATGGCGACTGCAAGTAAGTTATCCAACTTTGAAAGCGTGCTCGAAGAGCACGATGACATGCTATCACAGCTCCTGCGTCTACCACGTATGCAGAGCGATCAGCGCTATCAAGACTACTGGGGACGACTCAAGCCACTAGGAGCTTGGGGAGGAGATTTTTTCCTAGCCACCTCAGCGGAGAGCGATGCGGATACTCGCAAGTACTTCTCTGACAAGGGGCATGACCATGTCTTTAGCTATGACGAGCTCATCCTCAGCACCGTAGAGACCAATGCCAAGGAAGTGGCATAAAGCACGCCTACTCCATCGTGAGCTAGCAGGACCTAGGGCGATGCGACTATGGATACACCTCTATGAGCTCGATCGATATGACTACGAGCCAGGTCAATTCATCACCTTTGATTTACCTACCGGTACCAAGCGCATAGATCGCTGGCGGAGCTACTCCATCGCGAGTGCCCCAGATGGTAGTGCCATCCTAGAGTTTGCCATACTGTATATGCCGGGTGGAAAAGCCTCAGAGTATTTCTTCAAGGAAATCAAAGACGGCGATGAGCTATCCTTGCAAGGCCCCAAGGGAATATTTACGAGGGCACATTTGGCAGACATGCCCATAAGTAGACACGTCATGATCTGCACGGGAACGGGTGTGGTACCTTACCGAAGTATGCTGCGAGAAATGAGTGAACACGGCATCCAAGAGCCAGTGCATCTCATCTATGGTACAAGGTCAGAGGCAGAGCTGCTCTACACGGATGAGTGGGCTCGCTATGAGACATCACTTCCAGGATTCCGCTATACAGCATGCCTATCAAGAGAGGATCATCCAGATCATACAAGTGGCTACGTACACCAGGTGTACCAGAAATACTATGCTGAGCATGATCCGCAGAGGATATTTTATCTCTGTGGGTGGTCCCAAATGATCGATGAAGCGATGGAAAATCTCATTGCTCTAGGCAACGAATCCCGCCAAATCAGGGTCGAACTATATGGATGATCATGCTAAAGGCATGTGCGATACACGTCATACAGTAAGGATCATGCATAATATCATAGCAGATTGGCCCATACAGCTTATATTCGTCTAGCCAGTGCACCTAGCACCACATACACAAGTCCCGAGACTCTGGATAGGAACGAACTCATAGCAGCATGTATCAAGAAGAAGCCCTCTGCACAGAAGGTGCTCTATGACCGCTATGTGCCTAGTCTATATCCCGTATGTTACAGGTATGCGGGCAACAAAATGGACGCTGAGGATATCCTTCAAGAAGGATTCATCAAGATCTATGCGCATATCGGAAAACTGCAAGAGCCTAAAGCGCTGGAGGGCTGGATGAAGCGGATCATGGTGAATACAGCTCTGAAACTCCTTGCAAAGCGAAAGCGCCTTGCAGAAAATGCAGAGCTCGATGATCTCAGAGATCTAGGATACGATCCTAGTGTCATCCATAGCATGACAGAAAAAGAAATCTTACGTACCATAGCTACCTTACCAGATGGCTATCGTGCGGTATTTAATATGTACGCCATAGAAGGCTACAAGCACAAAGAAATAGCTGAGATGCTGCAGATCGAAGAAAGTACTTCGCGCACGCAGCTGCTCAAAGCTAGAAAACTACTGATGAAGAAACTGGGTAAGTGGAGAAGCTTACTCGTATGATGCAACCCATGGAAAGAATAGACAAAGACATAAGAGAAAAACTGCAAGGCTACGAAGCCACTCCCTCGCCTCGCGTGTGGGAAGGTATCCTAGCGCAGCAGGCTAAGCAAAACCAGACACGACGCATCCTCTGGATCGCAGGTCTAGTCACCGCGGCAGCCATAGCTATAGGTATCGTGCTATGGAGTATGCGTGGAGATGATGTATCCTTACTGGATGATCATCAGGCCAGTGATATAGCTAGCTCTACTGAGATATCTCGAACTGCAGCGCAGACTGATCGTACGAGTGCAGAGAATTCTGTAAAGGATGATGCGACGGCTGTCGCCGAAATGCCAACAGCAATAAACACCACCGCAAGTACACAAGCTAGTGCCGTCACTTCAGCAGGTCCTCTTGCAGAATCTAATCAAACCGTACGTAATAAGTCGAAGTCAACAGTAAATAAAACAGCAAGTAATAAATCAACTAACAATACCCAAGCGATCTTCACTGATCAAGTGGACGCCGTGGAGAATTCCACTGATGCTTCTATGGTTGGCAATTCTGCAATTAAAGAGGAAAAAGATAGAGACGTCCTTATGGATGTCACAGATCAGGGCGCTGAGCTGAAGCGCGAGCAGAAAAGAGAGAACAAATTTTCTCTCGGAGGCACGCAGTCGACTAATCCAGATGCAGAAATGATCCAGGAAGCAGTCGCCAGAGAAGCTGAGAAACCAGCCACTGGTCAAGTTCAAGGTATAGGCTCAGCTAATGAGGATATCGACTATGCCGTGCTCATGCCGAGATGGTCCATGCCAGCAGTATCTGCTCTACCTAGTCTACTAGAACAAAAGCAAGAAGCATCTGAAAAGGGTCTTACTATGTCTAGTCTACAGCGACGACTCAATAGCTACGGATGCGAACTCAATCTCTTCACAGATTGCTACCGCCATGATCCGCCTAGCAGCAGATTATACATGGATATGTATTACAATCAGGTCTTTGGTGCCTTCCAGTACAGCACAGATAACCTAGAGTTGCAAAGCATCGCAGATCGTCGTACCGCAGCTGAGAATGTCACAAGTGGCTACGGATTTGGAATGCGTTTCTCGAGCTTCATAGAGAATAAAGTCATGGTGCGAGCAGGGCTCGAATATTCTAAGATTAAGGAGGACTTCCTTATCGTGGACGAAGAACGTATCATCACCGGTCGGACAATCACCATCGACTCTAGCTATAATCCAGGAACCATGCAATGGGAGGAAGAAAGGGATACTGTACTCCAATTTGAGGTAAATAGAACGAGGTCCGAATATGAAAACACCTATGAGTTTCTAGATATCCCTCTGGAGATTGGATACCAGTGGACACGCAAGCGCTGGAGCCTCAGTGCCTATGGTGGTGTGATCGTGAATCTTGCCTTTGATAAGAAAGGAGCTACTCTCAATGATATGGGAACGATTATCCGCTATGATGGTGATAACATAGATGGAGAGGAAATCTACCGCACCAAAGTAGGATTGAGCCTTAGCTCCAGCCTGCAAGCGGCTTACGCTGTAGCACCTACAGCGGATGTCTTTATAGAGCCACATATGCGCTACACACTATCACCTATCACCATGCCAGATCAGACGATCCGCAAGCGATTTTATGCAACGGGCGTACGGGCAGGGGTACGTTTTAGATTGTAAGGTGCATTTTCATACATCTGGAGTTTTCTCGGCTGGTGCGAGACTGTGCATGCGGCGGGTAGAATGTTATTGTGGATTTAGGTTTATGGTTACATGGATGTTGGTTTCGACGGGAGGAATTTATTCTGATCAGGAGTTCATCGTCCGTCGATGTCGTATACTGATATAGATCAGTGGACTTTGTCCACTGCTGCTGTATTCCGCCCTTTCAGGGCTTGGGCTCATTTTTTTTGACTTGCGGAGTGGTGTTGTATTCTTACCACTTTTGCCCATGCTTACATTGCTATTGGTTTCGACGGGAGGGATTATTGCTGATCAGGAGTTCATCGTCCGTCGATGTCGTATACTGATATAGATCAGCGGACTTCGTCCACTGCTGCTGTATTTCGCCCTTTCAGGGCTTGGGATCATTTTTGTTGGCTGGTGAAGTGGCACTATATGCGTACTACCTACGCTCATAGTCCGTCGATGCCCCTCAATTGTGCAATATACCAAATATTGGTATATTTGGAGAAACGTACATCATGTCAAAGAATACATCAGTAACACTAGGGAAACACTTTGAACGAATAATCGAACAAAGTATACAATCCGGTCGATACTCCTCGGCAAGTGAAGTAATTCGAGCAGGTTTAAGACTAGTTGATGAGGAAGAACAAAACATCAGATTATTAAGAGAAGCTATAAGCGCTGGTGAGAATAGTGGTTATGTCAAAAACTTTGATCCAGTAAAACATCTTGCTTCGCTGAAGGAGAAATTTGCTCAATGAGATTGAAGTTTGAAATTAGTGAATTGGCTCTATCTGATCTTGAGAGTATTTGGAACAACACGGCAATCAATTGGTCTTCCAAACAGGCAAATAAATACTATGACGAAATAATAGCGCAGATTGATATCATTTGTGATAATCCTCGGATTGGGAGATCTATAGCTCATGTTAAACCCATTTCGTGCATTAGGATTTTTGGTAAATGTTTTTCGGCGATGTAACTGACTCTCAGTCAGGAATATAAGCGATATATCGTGAGTGTCGTTAGCGTAAGTATTTGTTACGGGTGAATCTCTCTAATTTATCATGAAGTGAGTGGAGTGATATGACCGTCGTGCTTTGCTTCTACTGCGAACCACATCTGCTTCAAGATCAGGCCCTTATCCTCCTCGCTATAGCTCGCTATGCCTCGTCAGAGAAGCACCTCATCTTATTGCACCTGCGGCTCTCGCTACGAAGCCTAATGCACGAATTGGGTTAAAAAGGAGCATCGATGATTAACTATTAATTCACATATAATAATTTATAAGGTGGTAGCTGATGTAATATTTATTGACAGAATATTACATAAGCGTATGGATGTCGCATCTAAGCTAGGTAAAAATAAACGTCGTTAATTACTGCCCCATGCGGAGCCTCCACCGTCGGGCACAGCAGATGGAGCAATCGATCAGTGGAATATTCGCCACTTCAGGTTTTGTAGAGATTTATTGTGGATTTAGATTTATGGTTACATGGATGTTGGTTTCGACGGGTGGACTTATTGCTGATCAGGAGTTCATCGTCCGTCGATATCGTATACTGATATAGATCAGTGGACTTCGTCCATTGCTGCTGTATTTCGCCCCTTCAGGGCTTGGGTTTATTTTTTCGGGTGGTGGAAGGATATTGTCTACATGGTACTTTCGGCTACGGTTACATGGATGTTGGTTTCGACGGGAGGAATTTATTCTTATCATTAATTCATCGTCCGTCGATGACAAACAGGATTATGATCAGTGGACTTCGTCCACTGCTGGTATATTTCGCCCCTTCAGGGCTTAATATTTATTCTTGCGGTCGGTGGCTTGCCAGTATTCACACACTGCATAAGCTCATGGTTGCAGGGATATTGGTTTCGACGGGAGGCTTTATTGCTGAACAGGAGTTCATCGTCCGTCGATGGCGTATACTGATGTAGATCAGTGGACTTCGTCCACTGCTGCTGTATTTCGCCCTTTCAGGGCTTGGGGCATATTCTTGCGGTCGGTGGTTTGCCAGTGTTCACACACTACATAAGCACATGGGTACATTGATATTGGTTTCGACGGGCGGAATTTATTCTGATCATTAATTTAACGTCCGTCGAGGTCAATTATGAATTGACCCAGTGGACTTCGTCCACTGCTGGTGTATTTCGCCCTTTCAGGTCTTGGGCTTATTTTTTCGGGTGGTGGAAGGGTATTGTCTAGATGTTACTTACGACTATGATTACATTGACATTGGTTTCGACGGGAGGGATTATTGCTGATCAGGATTTCATCATCCGTCGATGTCGTATACTGATATAGATCAGTGGACTTCGTCCACTGCTGCTGTATTTCGCCCTTTCAGGGCTTGGGCTCATTTTTTTTGAATGGTGGAATGGTGATGTATTCTTGCCACTTTCGCCCATGGTTACATGCATGTTGGTTTCGACGGGAGGACTTATTGCTGCTGTATTTCGCCTTTCAGGGCTTGTGCGGTGAAGTGGTCATGAGATACACCTTCTGCTTCTTACAGAGGTCTAGTATGTGCCATGATTTCAGGTCCTTGTGGCTAATGAGAACCGCACTTTACTTGATGCCTCTTCTGAGCGACCGCTCGTCTCTAGTATGACATGCATCGTCATATGACCATGCTTCTGGGAACCAATGATATGATGGGCTGTTACCTTTGCAATCTAAGAATGATATCGCTATGGAGACCAAGGTAAAAAGTCCCGTCATGCTCTACACTGAGCAGACACCAAACCCAGAATCACTCAAGTTTGTCACTAATCGTATGCTCTATCAGGGTACGGCCGACTTCAAGACGCCTGAGATGGCAGAGGAGTGGTCACCTATGGCGAGCTTCCTCTTTGAGCAGCCCTATGTCAAGGGGGTATACATCAGCAACAACTTTGTCACCATCAGCAAAGAGCTCAACTACGAGTGGTCTGACCTGATGCACAAGAGTAAGGAGCTCATCAAGGCATACATCGAGGACGGAAAGCCAGTCATCAATGACGGCTTTGCCGAGGCGATGGCCGAGATCGAGAAAGAGCGCGGTGCAAGCTACCAGTACAGCGAGGACGATGCCGTGCTCGTGAAGAAGATTATAGAACTGATTGACACCTATGTGAAGCCAGCCGTAGAGATGGATGGAGGTAACATAGAGTTTAAGTCTTATGACAAGGGAGTAGTGACTGTAATCATGCAAGGTGCCTGTAGTGGATGCCCAAGCTCGACTGTCACGCTCAAGGCTGGTATAGAAGGTATGCTAAAGCGCATGTGTCCAGAGGTAACTTCTGTGGTGTCTGAGATGGGTTAGACATGATTTAATGTGCCTGATCTGCTTTTAAGAGCCAGCTGCACTTTGTCAGGCATACGAGCGTACTTGAACTCTCGCTCCGCGAGCCTCACTGGGTGTCAATCCGGTCTGACTATTTCATAGCACTATTTATGCCCTGCAGCGGGAGTTGCTTAGTTGGAGAAAGTGATCTTTGATGATTCATGTCCCGTACGTACAGCCCATGTCGCCAGAGATAAAGAAGTATACAGATGCATTTGGCGGAAACGCCATCCCTATCATACGAGAAGCAGGTGCTTACATAGCTCGTGAGTACGCGGGATTTGATCAGCGCTATATCGAGGTGAAAGAGCGTAATAGTCTCGTGTCCTATGTAGATAAAACCGCTGAGAGGATGCTTGTGCAAGGCTTAGGGAAGCTCTTTCCTGATGCTGGATGGATCACAGAAGAAGACGTGACATCTGATGATGTGCGTGAACTCACATGGGTGATAGATCCACTGGATGGTACGACTAATTTTCTGCAGGGCATACCGATGTTCTGCGTGAGTGTAGGACTCCAATACAGAGGGAAGGAAATTGCCGGGGCGATCTATGATCCTCTGCGCGATGAGATGTTCTGTGCCTATCGAGGACAAGGCGCTACTCTCAATGATACGCCCATACAAGTCTCTGGAAAGTCGGATCTCTCAGAGGCCATCATGGGTACAGGATTTCCGTATCATGATATGAGCTGTCTCGCTGAGCATGTGGCTCTTCTCCAGGACCTACTTCTACACGGTCGTGGAATGAGACGACTGGGAAGTGCCGCTCTGGATCTGGCCTATGTCGCTTGCGGTAGACTTGATACTTTCTATGAGCATACGCTCAATCTCTATGACGTCAGCGCTGGCATGCTGATCGCACGGGAAGGAGGCGCCATAGTAAGCAACTATGCTGGTACAGAAGACTGGCAGTGGAAAGGTGACATCGTAGCCTCCACACCGTCGATACATGCAGATATGGTCTCACGGATCAGACAGCACATCCCGTCCATGTCGACGTCCATCGATAAATAAGCTTCACTTCTCTATATTGCCCGAGGATAGGCGGTAGGAATTGCTACCTTAGTCACTCATGCTCCAAGTACTACAAGATATCAAGGTCGCGCTGAGCTCTATCCGCAGTAATCTGCTCAGGACAATTCTGACGCTGATGATTATCGCTTTTGGGATATTTGCTCTCGTGGGCATCCTTACAGTGATCGATGTGATGCTCTTCAAGATGAGCGACAGCTTCTCGGGTATGGGAGCTAATAGTTTCTCTATCGAGCGCAAGAGCACGAGCTTCAAGTCGAGCGGCGGCGGACGTACCTGGAAGGTATCTGATCCGATCAGCTATCGTGAAGCCATAGAGTTTGCTGAGCGCTATGATGCTCCCTCACAAGAGACAGTGCACTTACGTGCAAAAGGTAACGCCGTATTAAAATACAAGGACAAGAAGACCAATCCTAATATTCGGCTCACTGGCATAGATGGTTCCTACCTAGATATAAAGGATCGTACGATGCAGTATGGTCGTGGATTTTCTGCCTCGGAAATAGAATACGGGCGCAATCTGGTGATCCTAGGATCAGATATTGCCACCCGGCTATTTGGTAAGAACTTAGAGACTGCCGTCCAAAAAGAAATTACCCTAGACAATAAGAAATTTCGTGTCATCGGCGTACTCGCTAAAGCAGGTAGCGCTCTCAGTGATCAAGTAGATAAAGAGGCGTATATACCTCTGCTCACAGCCAAGACTAACTACGGTAGCTCTAGGACTAACTATATGCTAGACATACAGCTGCCCACTGGTACCGAGATGGATGAGGCGGTGTCGGACGCCATAGGTGTGATGCGCAGCGTGCGTGGTCTACGCACAATCGAAGAAAATGACTTTGAAATAGAAAAGAGCGACGCTATGCTCGGTATGATAAAAGAGAATACCTCGAGTCTGCGCTTTGCGGCGGTATTTATCGGAGGTATCACTCTCATGGGAGCTGCCATAGGTCTCATGAATATCATGCTCGTATCTGTCACAGAGCGTACTCGCGAGATCGGTGTCCGCAAAGCTCTTGGTGCGACGAAGAATAATATCCGTAGGCAGTTTATCACAGAAGCTATCGTGATCTGTCAGATAGGTGGTGTCTTGGGTGTAGTATTGTCCATACTGGTAGGTATACTGATTACCGCCGCACTGGGCGGCACCTTTGTGATGCCCTGGGGATGGATCATCCTTGGCTTTACAGTCTGCACCGTCGTGGGCCTTGCGAGTGGAGTCTACCCAGCAATCAAGGCAAGTAATCTCGATCCTATCGAGAGTCTGCGATTTGAGTAAGGGGTGGTGTCTGGGTTCTATGTAGTCATGAGGAACTGTGCGACAGATAAGCCGTCTTTCATCATGCGCTAATAGTAGCAAGATTTTTTTATCTTATTTTTATTTAAACCCATTTCGTGCATTAGGATTTATTGATGGGTTCATCTTAATACATAACGTCCATGTTTATAGAGACTTACGACGATTTGGAATAATCTGCGAGTGTAACTTTTTCTTACGAAAAAAAGCATTACTGCGCAACCCTTGTCGCTAAAGCCCACGAGTGCATACGACTTGAAATTTTAATGAAAAGTGGGCCCTGAAGGGCTTTGCCGTGGCCTATGTCCACGAGCATTACTGCGTAACCCGTAGGCTATTGCACACGAGGATAAACTTCTTCCCGTAGGCTATCGCCCACGAGGATACACGCTAAAAGTATCATGGAAAAGTGGGCCCTGAAGGGCTTTGCCGTGGCCTGTGTCCACGAGCATTACTGCGTAACCCGTGTTGCTAAAGCCCACGAGTGCATACGACTAGAAATTTTAATGAAAAGTGGGCCCTGAAGGGCTTTGCCGTGGCCTGTGTCCACGAGCATTACTGCGTAACCCGTGTGCTATTGCACACGAGGATAAACTTCTTCCCGTAGGCTATCGCCCACGAGGATACACGCTAAAAGTATCATTGAATAGTGGGCCTTGAAGGCTTTGCCGTGGCCTGTGTCCACGAGCATTACTGCGTAACCCGTAGGCTATCGCCCACGAGGATAAACTCCAAAAAGTATCATGGAAAAGTGGGCCCTGAAGGGCTTTGCCGTGGCCTGTGTCCACGAGCATTACTGCGTAACCCGTGTGCTATTGCACACGAGGATAAACTTCTCGCAAAATAGTATCGTTGAAAAGTGGGCCCTGAAGGGCTCGAACCTTCGACCCTCTGATTATGAGTCAGATGCTCTAACCAACTGAGCTAAGGGCCCTGATGTCAAGTGATCATATCTGGATCGCTGTCATCGGAAGAGCAAAATTACATACATCAAGTCATCTGATGACATCATCTGCAGGAAATAATCCTGTAGATGATGTCTGATCCGTGATAGACGGGCTTACTTGACGAGATTAGCATTCATGCTGTAGCCAGAGAGGTGGACTTCCAGTCCGGCATCAGTATCGGAGCTAAGGACGGTCGTGAGCTCGCCTTCTTTGCTCTGACGGTTACCGTCTCTGTAGTAGTAGACTTTGCTACTCCGTAGATCTAAGTGGAGACTGTAGTTGCGCTCGAGAGGTAGCTCTACTTTCATATACTTACCAGCTATTCTGATGTCTTTCACGTTTTCGCTGACTCCTTGGCTCTTGAGGGCTCCTTCAAATCCTTCAAACCGGACGGACTCTTGGATTTCTTCAGCCTCTATGGTAGAATATTTGCCGGATAGATCGATCGTAGCCACTGCGCCAAGATCAAAATCACACTCAAAGAGCCCATTTCCGCGTAAGCGGCCTACTTGGCCTACTTCAAAGTCAGAGTACTTAGCGTCAGTCAGGCTCAGATCTCCGACCTGCTCTATAGATAGATCACACTCAAAGAGTACAAGATCCACTTCACCACAGGATGACACTCGTGTAAGAGAGCTGTATTTCATATCACCTCGTATGCGTCCAAATTGCCCTATCTCCATATCATTTTCAAAGCCATCTACCTTTATATCTCCGCAGCTACTGAGCTTGATGTCGCTGTACTTGGCATTGAGATCGAGATCACCGATCGTCTTAGCCTCATACTCACACTCAAATAGCTGCATATCCACTCTTCCTGCAGCGCGCATAGTTATCGTGCTGTACTTTGATCGTACTCGTGTATTTCCTACATCCTTAGAGACGGTGGCGTCGGATTCAAACCCGATGATTTCTAGTTGATCTACTTCCACGTCGATCTGCACGGGTTCGTATTTATTCTCTACAGAGAGCTCCTGCAATTCAGGAACTTCGAGCGTGAGCTCTACACGATAGTCTTCTATATCGACGTCCATGGGATCATCTTTCCGCTTGCCAAAGAATGACTTTTTCATCTTTTTCCAGCTCTTGCCCGTGGTACAGGCTTCGAACTTGGTGTCGAGGCGAGTACTCAGTCGACCAGCGCCATCGATGGCATCGATATCTATGAGCGCCAGTGCCTTATCGGCCTGCTCCGATTTCTTGGCTGTGACTGTAATCTCGGCATAGAGGTGCACGAGTCCGTCGCTACTCGGCTTGATATGTACGGGGCCTCTACGATGGTTGATTGTAATCTTATCTATGTTATCATAATCCTTTTGGATGCTCTTGGAGCTCGTCTGCTGAGCCTGAAGTGCCATGCTGAGACACAGGAAGAGGCTAGAAGCGAATAGGTGCATTATCGTTTTCATATTTTCTTTGTTTTTGCTGAAGTGTAATGATGTTTTCCAAGATGATTAATCGTCGATCTTGGTAGGCTATCTGCATATGGAGCGTCCGTTCGTCTATCGGTCGATCACGTAGTTGATCTATGACTTCACTGTGTATACTGTCGAGCGCGCGCAGCTCTGTGTACAGCGCAGTGATGTCGGGAGATGAGACGGAGCGAGATTCTATGGTAGATGTTATTTTGGATAGATTATCATGGTAACTTGCCTGCTGCACTTTGTAGTCCGGAAATCTCTCTGTGAGGCTCGCTTGATAGCTGGGCTCTGCATATAAGCGGGACAGTCGCTGATTCTGAGCTATGAGCAAGCCGGCTATACCCACTAGCAGCACGCATATGCAGAGCAGCAGCCCAGATATTTTTCTTGATTTAGGATCAGTAGGAGCTCTCTCACCAGTGGTAGCCGGGAGCTGAGAAGAGATCTTGTCCCATACCCTTTCTTGGCCAGTGACTGGGTAGTCCCACTGTTCATTGAGCTTTTGACGATCTGGTGTATTATGATCCATGAGTGTACTTGCTTAGAGATTGACGCAATAGTGCCTTTGCTCTGTGGAGCTGAGTCTTAGAGGTAGACTGGGAGATGCCTACGATTTGAGAGATTTCTTCGTGGGTGTAGCCTTCTATGAGATATAGTGAAAAGACTGCTCGAGCTCCATCGGGTAATTGCTCAGCAGCTTGCCGTATGTGTTGTACAGATATATTCGTCTCATCTCGGGATGGTTCTGCTATGGGCTCGAGACCATCGATCCATGGCAGATCTCTGCGTGAACGTAGGATCTGCAAGGCTTGACGGACCACTATGCGGCGTATCCAAGCTCCGAGTGGTCCTTGTCGGTTCCACTGATGCATCTTCTGGAACACCTGCACCCAAGCTTCCTGTAAGGCGTCTTCGGTAAGTGCTTGGTCTATAAGTATGCGTCTTGCAGCAGGGTATACTTGAGGGTAGTATCTATCATATAGCGCCTTCTGGTGCTGACTACTCTGATCGAGGCAGCGCGCTACTAGTGTATGGTCGTCTATAGATGTATACTGTGGCATCACTATATCAATGATGCACATAAATCGGGATAGTTGGAATCTGAGAGAAATAAATTTCAAAGATTACTATCCCATGAGTACATCCTACTGCAGGGTGTGGGCACTAGGCAGTTCCGAGAAAAGTAGGAAAGTGAGGAGAGAAAAAGTGGGCGATGAGAGATTCGAACTCCCGACCCCCTCGGTGTAAACGAGGTGCTCTGAACCAGCTGAGCTAATCGCCCTTCCTTTGATTAGGGGCGCAAATATACATGCTCTTTTAGATATAGTCAAGAGCCTTGTTTGTTGTTGATTTTTTGGATATTGCTTTCGCAAAAATGGGTGTGTCGGATCATCCAGGCTCATCGAGAGCACGGCCACGAGATCCCAAGGACAATCTCCCTTAGCTGAATAAAAATGTTTCGTTTCCCGTACCTTGGCAGTAATCTCTTGCCTATGCAGCCTGTATTTACCCATGATGCCATCGTGCTTGGCTTATTACTGTGCCTCTTGGCACTTGTCTTTTATACCTCGCACTTGGAATCGCCTGGGTGGAAGAAGTTTTACAAGTACGTGCCAGCCCTATTGCTTTGCTATTTCTTGCCAGCAATATTGCACTGGCCACTAGGGCTCATTGCCTCGCACTGGTATACCCCAGAGTTACTAGATCACCTAAGTCAACTGGGCCTCAGCCTTCCAGAATCAGGTATGAGCTTCTCAGAGATAGAGCAGTGGATTAAGACCAATGGTGTGACTGACACGGAGCAGTTTCAGGGACACTCACGTCTTTACTATGTAGCCAGTAGATACTTGCTGCCTGCCAGTCTAGTACTCTTGTGTATAAGCATAGACTTCAAGGCGCTCATCAATCTCGGGCCCAAGGCCATCATCATGTTTCTAGCTGGTACGCTAGGTATTGTAATCGGTGGTCCGATTGCAGTCCTACTGGTCATGAATGTGATGCCAGATATCATCTCGGCTGATCCTGATCAGCTCTGGCGTGGTCTGTCGACCGTCGCAGGTAGCTGGATAGGAGGTGGAGCTAATCAGAATGCTATGGCAGTCATCTACGAGGTAGTAGATCTGCCCATATTTCCTACCATGATTATTGTAGATGTGGTAGTAGCTAATGTGTGGATGGGTTTTCTCCTCTATGGAGCCAATAGCAGTGAGCGACTCGATAACTGGCTCCGAGCTGATAGCTCTGCGATCACGGCTCTCAAGGAGAAGATGATGACTTACAAGAAGAGTGTAGCTCAGATTCCTACCACGACATCGATGATGATACTGATGGCGGTCGCATTTGGCGCTACAGCGCTTGCCCACTGGGGAGCAGATGTGATCAGGCCGAGTAATCCCGCTATCATAGCTAAGCTCGAGTCGCTTCAACTACACTCGCTCAATAGTCGTTTCTTTTGGCTCATTGTGATCGCCACAGCTGTAGGTGTAGGACTCAGTTTTACCCGAGCAAGACGGCTAGAGGGCGTAGGAGCTAGTAACTGGGGAAGCATCTTCATATTTGTGCTCGTAGCCACCATAGGGATGAAGATGAACATCGGGGAGATCCTCGATAATATGGGCTTATTTGTCATAGGCATCATCTGGATGATTGTACACGTAGTGATCCTCTTACTCGTAGCTAAGCTCATCAGAGCACCTTTCTTCTTCGTGGCAGTAGGCAGTCAAGCCAATGTAGGTGGTGCCGCAAGTGCACCCGTAGTAGCTAGCGCTTTTCATCCTAGTCTAGCACCTGTAGGCGCTCTCATGGCTGTGCTGGGCTATGGCCTTGGTACCGTGGGAGCGATTATCTGTGCTGAGATGATGCAGTATATAGCTATGGGTGCGCTTGGATAGCTTGGTGATCAAGCGGGTAGCGTGTACAGACGCATTTGGACGAAAGTCCTCCGCTGCAGATGGACTGCTTCGCTTCTAATTACTACACTCTCAAAGAATTATCGTAATTTCGCGTCCCGAATTTGGGGAATACACAGTTACGAGAATGAGCAAGAAAAGAATACTGTTTGTCACGCAGGAGATGGGTCCTTACACGATTCTAGGAGAGATCTCTACGATGATGAAAAGCCTGCCAAAGAAAGTGCAAGAGAGCGGATACGAGATTCGTGTGCTCATGCCCAAGTTTGGAACGATCAATGAGCGCCGTCACAAGCTTCATGAAGTGGTACGTCTATCGGGGATGAATATCATCGTAGATGACGACGATTTTCCACTGATCATCAAGGTGGCTAGTTATCCAGGAGCACGTATGCAGGTCTATTTCTTAGACAATGAGGAGTTCTTCTCTCGCAAGCACGTCTTCACAGATGCCAAGGGCAAAGAATTTGATGATAATCTAGAGCGCATGGTCTTCTTCTGTAAAGGAGCCATAGAAACTGTCAAAAAATTTGGCTGGTCACCGGATATCGTCAGCTGCCATGGTTGGTTTACATCCTTGATACCGCAGTACATCCGTACCGTCTATCAGCATGAGCCCATCTTTGAGCACAGCAAGTTGCTCTACACGGCATTTGGCGATGAGCCGCATATGACGGATATCGAGAAATTTAACAGAGTAGCGGCGATCAATGATCTAGATACTGAGAAACTGGCTGCTTATATCCATGAGGATATGATCAAGCTAGAGCGTGGAGCGATTTTGTCTTCTGACCTAGTGGTCAAAGGCACAGAGTCCCTGGAAGAAGCTACGGAAGACGCTATAGGCGATAGACCTACCGTTGATTTTGTACCGATGCCTGAGGCTCAGTCTGAGTATCTTGACTTTTACAGTACAATTCTGACAGACGACTAAGCGTTTCCTTCCTGTGCAGTATTTACCCCGTATTTCCACTGGCCTTTTATTGGCAGTTATCCTAGTCGTAAGCGCGTGTACACGCGGTATAGAATTTGGTGATGATCTACTCAGTGATGAGTTGATCGAAGTGTCTGTCACAGACACCTTTGTACTCAATTCTCGGACAGTGCTACATGATAGTACTCGTGTCTTTAGCCCAACTTCCCGTCCATTGAGACAGCTGGTGGGCAAGATGAATGACCCCATATTTGGTCAGAGTGAATCTGTATCGCACTTTCAACTTGGCATCAATCCTAACAATGATGCATTTGAGCGCTTTCCTGGAGCCACCTTGGATTCGATTACTCTCAATATTGCATGGGATACAACGGTGTTTTACGGAAACTATCGAGATGGTATGGAGCTAGAGGTGAGAGAGCTGATGGAGCCACTGGATGATGATCTCATGGATCACTACGCAGATGAAATGCCTATGGTATTTCCAGATGCGATAGGAAGCACTGGAAATTTTGTACCAGACGGACAGGAAGAATATGTGTACCGCAGAGTCTTTCAGGCCGCTGATAGTAGTGTGGTCACCTCTGATACTCTTGTGGGAGTGCGATCGATCAAGCTCGATGATGCATTCGGTCAGAGAATACTTGATGCTGACCCTAGTGTCTTTGCCACTAGAGCTGCTTTCAGAGATGCTTTACCGGGTCTACGGATTGAAGCTGTGGGCGCGAGTAATGGCTATGTCGGTTACCGATTGTCAGCTCTTGTAGAAGTCAATCTATACTATCAATACACCGATACGGCTGGTGTGGATCGTCAGGGACTATATCCTATAGATCTGAGCGAGACGTGTAATAATGGTGGAGTCGGTGAGATATTTACTTGCGTGCTGTATAGTACTTATAAGCATGACTATTCAGGTAGTGAGGTAGAATCCTTTTTAGCTGACGTGTCTTTAGGCGACAGCCTCCTCTTCCTACAGTCCATGATAGGGACCAATATAGAACTTGATTTACCCACCCAGATCTCAGATGGTCAGGTGCTACTTAATAAAGCTCAGCTGATACTCGAACTCGAGGAACAGTCAGCTCTGGAAGAGATTACTTATCCTCCTGTGGAGCGAGTACTTGCAGTCTATAGAAATGGGGAGAACGAGACATTTGTCCGAGATTTGCTCATAGCTAGTAGTCAGGGATTCAGAGGGTTTCTAGAAGAGGATGACGACACTGGCAGGCGCTACTACGAGCTCAATATTACCGAGCATATGCAGTCTGTCTTACAGGGAGAGCTACCAGAGCGTCTCATCATAGTGCCAAATCAGCGATCCACGATTCCTACTAGGACTGTGGTCAAAGGTAATAAAGCGAGCTCAGGTGCTGTGCGCCTCGTAGTGGTCTACTCTGAACTGTAGCCCATAGGCTAAGGGTCAGAGACCGTCCTATACGGCAGCTCATCAGATTAAAATTAAACACTAGATCTATGTGTGGAATCATGGCTTATCTCGGCAACAAGCAAGCGGGCCCGATCATCTTGGAAGGACTCAAACGTCTCGAATACCGTGGTTACGATAGCGCAGGTATGGCTCTCATAGAGGATGATATGGTCATCTTCAAGAAGCAAGGTAAGGTAGCTGAACTGGAGAAGCTCATAGGAGCTGACTGGCCAGATAGTACCATAGGCATGGGTCATACGCGCTGGGCAACACATGGTGTCCCTGATGATATCAATGCACACCCGCATAGATCAAGCGGAAAGCGCTTAGCAGTGATCCATAATGGTATCGTAGAGAACTATGATTCATTGAAGAAAGCTCTGCAGAAGTTGGATTTCAGCTTTACATCGCAGACTGACACCGAAGTATTTGTCAATCTGGTCGAATACTACATGCTGAGAGATGATTCAGACTTGGAGGCAGCAGTGTTCTCAGCTCTCAAGAGAGTGGAAGGCGCTTATGCCTTTGTACTGATGGACAGGGAGAACCCAGATCGTCTGGTGATTGCAAAGAAGCAGAGTCCGATTGTGATCGGAATCGGCGAAGAAGAATTTTTCATTGCCTCAGATGCGACGCCCATAGTTCAGTATACTAAGAAAGTTATCTATCTCGAGGATAATGAGATTGCTATCGTAGATCGCAAAGCTGGACTTATCATCAAGAGTATTGATAATAAGATATTGACTAAGCAGGTCATGGAACTCGACCTTAAGCTCGAGGAGCTAGAGAAGGGTGGCTATGACCACTTTATGCTTAAGGAAATTTTTCAGCAACCACAGTCTGTGAGTGATTGTATGCGCGGAAGGATCAATAGCGAAGAAGGCTGGGCAGTACTCGGTGGTCTAAAGGAGCATATGGATCAGATCCTTGAAGCTAAGCGACTCATTCTGCTAGGATGCGGTACGTCATGGCACTCAGCACTGATCGGAAAGTACTTGATGGAAGATCTAGCACGCATACCTACTAAGGTGGAGTACGCAAGTGAATTTCGCTACCGTAATCCTGTCATTGAAGAAGGAGATGTGGTCATCGCGATCTCTCAGTCTGGAGAGACCATCGATACGCTAGCAGCTGCCAAGTTGGCCAAAAGTCGAGGTGCATATGTCTACGGTATTGTCAATGTCGTAGGATCTTCCATCGCTCGTATGACGGATAGTGGATCATATATCCATGCTGGACCTGAAATAGGAGTGGCTAGCACCAAGGCATTTACAGGTCAGGTGACTTTACTGACACTACTTGCCCTCATCCTAGGACGCAAAGAAGGAAACATACCACCTAAGAAATACAAGACATATCTCAAGGCACTAGAAGCTATCCCGTCCCAGATTTCTCAGGTACTAAGTATCGAAGAGCAGATGAAATTTATCGCTGCAGAGATCAAAGACAGTCAGCACGCACTCTATCTAGGGCGCGGATACAATTTCCCCGTAGCTCTAGAGGGAGCGCTCAAGCTCAAGGAGATCAGCTACATCCATGCAGAGGGTTACCCTGCAGCAGAAATGAAGCACGGACCTATAGCACTTATTGATGAAAATATGCCAGTAGTGATCGTAGCGACTAATGATAGCGACTACGATAAAGTCGTCAATAACATCCAGGAGGTAAAGTCACGCAAAGGCATCGTGATCTCTATCGTCAATGAAGATGACACGATTGTAAAAGGCATCTCAGATTACACCATAGAGATCCCGAGGACACTCGATGCGCTCACACCTCTGCTATCTGTCATACCTTTACAACTATTATCCTATCACGCGGCGGTCATGAGAGACTGTGACGTCGACCAACCGCGTAATCTAGCAAAATCCGTCACAGTAGAATAAACAGCATAGATACATGGCAGAAGCAGGACAAGGCATATTTGACTATAACTCAGAGCGAGCTCCACTAGTGGTCGCAGAGTATGGTCGCCACATACACGATCTCATACAGCACGTGAAGACAATAGCTGATGATGAGAAGCGTCAAAAGACTGCAGAGTTTATCATCAATATGATGCACTCTATGGTCCCCAGCAATAAGCAATTTCACGAGAGACAAGATACCTTATGGAAGCACTTCTTCCGTATGGCTGACTATGAAGTCGACGTGAAACCACCGGAAGGAGTGATCATAGCCAAGAAAGCCGAAGATGCGGATGCTCCCTACATGGACTATCCAGAAAAGAACCAGCGATATAGACACTATGGTCAGCTGATCCAGCGTCTCACAGACAAGGTCAACGAGATGCCGGATGGTGATAAAAAAGAAGAAGCTGTAAGTCTCATCGCCTCTTACATGAGGCTCGCTTATAGCACTTGGAATAAGAATCACTTTGTCAATGACGATGTAGTTAAGACGGACCTCAAGGCGATGAGTAGAGGAAAGCTCGAGGCCGATGACGATACTAACTTCGGATACCTAGCGAGTACCCACAAGAAACATCCTGTGAATACTACGGCAGCTGAGAAAGGACGAAAAAAGAAGAAGAGAGGTAATAATAAGCGTCGTCGACGCCGAAAGTAATCCAGAAGGCTAAGCTATGAGTCAAGAGTATTTCCGCGTACAAGGAGGTCATCAACTAGCCGGCGTGCTAGAGCCACAAGGAGCTAAGAATGAAGCTCTGCAAGTTCTGTCAGCAGTGTTGCTGACGGATGAGCAGGTCACCTTACAGAATCTGCCAGATATACTAGATGTGCGCAAGATGATCAGTCTGCTTACAGGACTAGGCGTCAAGGTGAATCGCATCTCTCCTAGTGAAGTGATCTTCCAGTCTGATGAGATCAATCTCGATTACCTACACTCTGATGACTATGTCAAGAGTGCAAGCAAGATAAGAGGATCTGTGATGCTCATGGGTCCGATTCTCGCAAGATATGATCGTGCATTTTTACCCAAGCCGGGTGGGGATAAGATAGGTCGCAGGAGACTTGATACGCATTTCAATGCTTTCAAAAAGCTCGGCGCAGAGTTTCGATTTGAAAAGGACACAAACCACTTTTACCTAGATGGAAGTAGCCTTCAAGGAGCGGATATCCTCATGGATGAAATTTCGGTCACGGGTACGGCTAACATTCTCATGGCAGCTGTACTGGCAGAAGGTACGACTACCATATACAATGCTGCCTGTGAGCCATATCTGCAACAACTCTCTAAGATGCTGCGCTCTATGGGTGCAGACATCAGCGGTGTAGGAAGCAATCTTCTTACCATCACAGGTGTCAAGACGCTCGAGGGTACCACGCACAGAATCCTTCCTGACATGATCGAGATCGGATCATTTATAGGACTAGCTGCGATGACCCAATCTGATATACGTATACCAGATGCTCGTATAGATCAACTCGGTAACATCCTGCAGACTTTCAGAAAGATTGGAATCACTATCAATGAAGAGGGAGATACGATCCACGTGCCAGCGCAGGATAGGTATGAGATAGAGACGTATATCGATGGTTCTATCCTTACGGTATATGATTCGCCATGGCCAGGATTCACACCTGATCTTCTGAGCATACTACTGGTCGTAGCGACCCAAGCGCAGGGAAGCGTACTGATCCATCAGAAGATGTTTGAGAGTCGACTATTCTTTGTAGATAAGCTCATCGACATGGGTGCCAAGATCATCCTGTGCGATCCACATAGAGCTACCGTCATCGGTATCAACCGTGAATACAATCTGCGAGGAATCACTATGAGTAGTCCTGACATACGCGCTGGTGTATCTCTGCTTATAGCAGCTCTGAGCGCTGAGGGTGAGAGCATCATTCACAATATATCTCAGATAGATCGTGGCTATCAAAATATCGATACTCGATTGCAGGCGATAGGTGCCAAGATCGATCGCGTACAGGGATAAGCTTATTCTCAATGTAATCGATAAACTTGCTTGTCTCTTGTAGGTAGTCGTAGCAGAAATCTCTTCAGCGAGGATGTATTTGGTCTTATCGTTTACAGCTACGACAAGCCGGAAGTGTCTGTACTTATTATCTCCTTGCATTTTGGCGTAAGCCATGTCTAGATCAATCAATGATTGCCTTGACCATCTCTTGATAATATTATGGTCATGCAACCCCTCGTGATTTCCTCTCGTCCTTATAGATGTCAGAAGAAATAGATCTCAATGACCGCTGATTCGACATACACGACCCACCACGAACTAGTGCGCGAGTGCCAGCGAGGTTCTCAGTCGGCTTTTGAGCAGATATATACGCTCTATGGAGGAGCAATGTATGCCGTGGCTCAGCGCATCATGGGAAATCGAGAAGAGGCGCGAGATATGATGCAGGAGGGATTTTATAGAGCCTATGATCGCATCGGTCAATTCAGATTTGATTCATCCTTTGGGGCATGGCTGAAGCGCATCATCATCAGACAGTGTCTGGACGAACAGCGACGTAAGCGCATCAACTACGTAGAATTAGGTAATGAGCATCTGGAGCATGTAGACAACTCATCCGAGAGCGCTGATCCTAGCTACACCGTGGAACTGGTGCGAGCAGCGCATGCCCAGCTAAGCGATGGTTACCGTACGATCCTGAGTCTGTACATCTATGAAGGTTACACACACCGCGAGATAGGCGACATCCTAGGAATAAGTGAGCAGACCAGTAAGAGCCAGTACCATCGTGCTAAAAAACAATTGAAAACTCTAATCCAAAAATCTCATGGATAAGCTAGAAAAATTTATCGCAGACAATCTTGCAGAATTGGATCCAGCATGGGACCCAGGAACTGCTCCACTTGATCCATCCAGATTTCCTCAGTCATCGACCGAGAAACCCTCTAGATGGAGACTGTGGACCCTACTTACTGTGCTGCTGATCATCACTAGTTCAGTTCTAGGCTATCGTATAGCACTCGTGACATCTACTACTGATGCGAGTATGGTCGAGGCCATGGACATCAAGAATCACTATAGTGTGCAAGTGGCAAATGTGGCTGCTTCATCAGATTATGCACAGAGATTAACGGAAGAAGATCGCGAGCTTCTTTCTCAACTCATGGTGCAACTAGACCATGAGGCCGACCTGATACTTGCCGACTTACAGAATGGCTTGGATCAAGACGTCCTACTAGAGAGATTATCTCTCAATTACCAGAAGAGACTCCAGCTATTGGAGTCCATCATTTCATCACCATCACGACAATCAGAAAATAATGAACGAGTATATATGTAAATCCTTAGCTCTGCTTCTCTGCATGAGCGTCAGTCTCTTCCTATCTGCCCAGCAGGTGGAGCGTACTTACCAGGGCGAGATAGATCGCACCGAAGATCAGCGACTAGAAATCACCATCAAGTATGGCACCATCACTGTGCTTAGTCATGACCTATCCACCATAAGATATGAGGCTCTAGTCACATGCACTGGAAAAGATGCAGAAAAAGCACGTGAGCTATCAGAACGAGTGGATATATCCACGACTGAGTCCTATAGCTATATCCATATTGAGTCTCTGGTGGGTAAAGTAAAGAGAAGTCGGATCGGTCGATTTTTCAAAGAGGTAGATCCATTTGATAAAAGCAAAGTCGATGTCCAGATGACACTATGGATTCCAAGTGGAATGGAGTTACGGGCCAACTTGAAGTATGCGGATATGGTCATAGAGGCGGATATGGAGAGACTGGAAATTGACCAAGCACATGGCTCCACTGTGATCCAGCAGATAATTGATCGCATGGATTATACTGGTGACTTCGCTAACCTGACGATAGACAGTGTGGCTGATCTGGAGGCACAGCTTAATTTCTCAGAATTAGCTGCACGTAAAGTGGGAAGGATGGAGTTGACCTCCAAAGGCTCTACGATAGATCTCAGCAGCGTAAGACAACTCGATGTCCAGAGTGTACGCGATGAACTTAGAGTTACTAAAGTAGAGACCATAAGATCCAATGCCACAATGTCCAAATCACGTATAGATAAAGTGGGCTCTCGTGCGGAAATTTCACTCACTAATGGTTACCTAGAAATAGGAACAGTAGCTATGAACTCAGAAAGTGTATCAATAGATATGAAGCGGGCAGACGTGCGCTTGCAGACTGGTCACGATCAATTTAGCTTATACATGGATCTGGACGGTACAGAGGCTAGCTTTCCAAAAGAAATTGCCTCTTCCTTGAATAAAGAGGAATATCCTGAGACAGGCCGCAGGAGTATCAGCTTCGAATCAAGTACCGATCCTAAGATCACCGTCATAGGCTTCAACGGCCGCTGCGATATATTCACCGAGTAGTATCACAGCTATCGACATCATCTAATCATCATCAACACACGTATCACATAGTAATTACCAATTATGAAACCTATCACACTATTTCTATTTGCCCTGATCTTATCAAGTGCTCTCATGAGTGCACAGTCAACCTCACAGACAGAGACTGTGGATGACAGAGTCTATATCACTGACGCTAAAAAGGATCGTACGAGTGGATGCTACTTATCTGTAGCGACGCGGTACAGTACCATCTTGAAGGAAAGTAGTGCGTTCGCTACGGTTAATCTGGCGTACGTCAAATTAAATAAGATAGAACTAGGGCTATCAGGAACAGGATTTATCTCAGACAGACTAGAAGGCACAGGAGAAGGACGCAGTAATGTCTATGGAGCTTATGGCGGAATATTCGTGGCGCCTATAATTCCTATCGCTACAGATCTATCGATTACCTTACCTATGCGCACGGGATTTGGTGCTGCTACATATGATCGAGACAACTTCACCGCAAGTAGTGAAGAGATCGAATTTCTAGTAGTGTTAGAGCCGGGTGTAACTGTAGATTACCAAGTAGCAAAGTGGGTCAAGGTAGGAGCAGAGGCTACCTACCGCATCACTAACGATATAGAATTTATCGACTTGGACATTAAAAATCTTAATGGCTTTTCTGCAGGTATCTCGTTAAAGTTTGGCTTGATGTAGATAAGTGCGGCATACTTTCTATACTCAATCGCGCAGGTGCTTCTAGATTGCTAGATTGCACCTGCGTGTGCCCTACCTAGTAGATCGAAAAAGAACTGCCATGAGATGTGGATCTCTACTATGTCTATATACTACAAGAGCATTTTTTGACTCTTCAAGAATAGTATGTACACCACACTGAATTACTTCTGTCTATCCGTCACAAAACCTAGTAAGTCAACAAAGGCTTCCTTGTACACAGATGGGGAGAAATGGACTAGAATATCCAGTGCCTTTTGCTGATATTCTCGCATGAGATTCTCAGTGTAGCTGATACCATCTGATTGATGGACATAGTCGATGACCTCACGGATCTTCTTCTTGTCATTCTTGTGATTTTTGACCAGGCGAAGTATACGCCGACGCTCTTCCTTGTCGCTATCTTGTAGAGCCTTTATAAGAGGAAGGGTCATCTTCTTCTCTTGAATATCGATACCCTTCGGCTTGCCGATCTTAGCTTTTCCATAGTCAAATAGGTCGTCCTTTATCTGAAAAGCCATACCCATGTACTGGCCTACCTGATGCATCTGCATCTGCTCCTCCTCAGTAGCACCGCCACTAGCAGCACCTGCTTGACAAGCTGCAGCGATAAATGAGGCCGTCTTCTGCGATATAATATGGAGATATTGCTCCTCAGTAATGTTGAGCTTGCGCGATTTTTCCATTTGCATCAGCTCACCCTCGCTCATTTTCTTAACTGCTAGATTGAGGATCTGGAGTAGCTCATACTCCTTGTGATCAGTAGCAAGCAATAGGCTACGAGAAAAGAGATAGTCTCCTACCAGGACGGCAATCTTATTCTTCCAGAGGGCATTGATAGAGAAGAATCCTCTACGCAGATAGGACTCATCCACTACATCATCATGCACGAGTGTCGCCGTGTGGATCATCTCTACAAAAGACGCTGAGCGATAGGTCGACTCGGTGATCTTGCCACACACTGCTGCACTCAGTAGTACGAGCAGCGGGCGTAGTTGCTTACCTTTTTTCTGCACGATGTAGTGCGTGATCCTATCTAGGAGAGGCACATCGCTCTTCATGGATTCTCTGAACTTTCGTTCAAATGTGGCCAGCTCCGCTTTGATCGGCTCTTGTATGTTACGCAGACTTACAGACATGAGGAGAGCAGATGGTACATTTGATCGTGTATAAAATCGCTAAGAAGCATGATGATTGAAGAGTCCAAAGTTATCGAAGGTTCAGCGGGTAGGAATATCAGCTTAGATATTCGCTATGATAATGCTGCCGTGAAGCAGGCCTGTGTGGTGTTTTGTCATGGAATCAAGGGATTTAAAGACTGGGGTATATGGGACCTGCTGGCGGACGCATTTGCTTCCGCAAGCCTACAAGAATCCTCAGAGTCTGCGGACCCTAAGGGCTTAGCATTTCTCAAGTTGAATTATAGTCACAATGGCACTACACCGTCCGAGATGTCCGACATCGTAGATGCAGAAGCCTTTGCTGAAAATCGACACAGTTATGAGTTAGCTGATGTATGCAGAGTGGTGGATGCCTTACATGATGGAGACTTGATGCCGCTCGACAGGTGGTCAGGAGAGATCTATCTCATAGGACATAGTAGAGGTGGACCGATAGTCATAGCGGCAGCGGCAGAGCTCGACGTGATAAGTGGAGTACTGTGCTGGGCTAGTGTGGACAAGCTGAGCTATGCCTGGCGAGATGATGAGAAGCTCGAGCAATGGAAAGATGATGGTGAGTTCCTTGTGCGTAATAGTCGCACGGGTGATTCCTACCCGATCCGCTACAGCTTGTATGAGGATTATCTGCTCCATCAGTCTAGGCTAGATACGGAGCAGGCGGCTGCCAAGATGAACTGTCCTTGCCTCTGTGTACACGGTACTGCGGATGATGCAGTGCCATGGAGCTCATCGAAGAAGATTGTCGACTGGTGTAAGCAGGGCGAGCTGGCGCTGATCGAGGGTGCAGGGCACACATTTGGCGGAAAGCATCCCTGGACCTCCCCGGATCTCCCTGCACATGCCGCACAGCTTGCAGAAGTGAGTATAGACTGGATCAGAGGCCTGCAGCTAAAGAAATAGAATATCTTTAGGGCTGGTAAAATCACCTACGCCTTGCTCTCGCTATTTAGTAAAAATTTCTTTGCCCATCACATGGCACTACTGGTCTACACGGTAGTGGTGAGGTCCTTTTCGTTTTTCAGAGACGATAGCATATCCACTGCGCATGACGGCGTGCTCATGACGCATATACGCGACTGGGCTACACCAGAGGGCATATTGACAGATATCGCAGTCATAGTGCTGGTATTTCTGCAGGCGACTTTTATCAATAGGTACGTGATCAAGTATAGACTTGCATCTCGTATTACACTATTTCCTGGTCTATTTTATATACTTCTCTGTAGTCTCTTGCCGAGCTTCCAGTCGCTTTCTCCTGAGCTCATTGCTAATACATTTATGATCCTCTTCTTCGGCGAGGTCTATAAGATCTACAAGAAGAAAGTCTATGCGCTGGCACTCTTCAATGTAGGATTCCTGTCGGGGATGGCCTTTCTTGTACAACCGGCCTACGGTCTTTTACTATTCTGTGCATTGCCTGCCATCGCTATCATGAATGCCATCAATACCAAGCGATTTATCCAGACACTGATAGGGGCACTGGTCCCGATCGTATGGATGATGTTTTTCTACTTTATGATCGACATGGGCGATGATCTATGGCCTCGCGCCCTAGCTGGCCTCAGTATAGTGAATCCTGGAAAGCTCTCTGCAGTGACTCCCTGGTATGGGCTGATTGTCTATCTAGTCGTGATCCTAGCTTGCCTGCTGTCGTACAACTCTAATCTAGCTAAGAAACTCATCAAAGCACGCAAGGGAATAGATCTTCTCTACTGGCTGCTGCTCGCGGGTAGTCTTACCATCCTCGTGCAGAGGGACTTTGACGAGTATAATCTGCTGGCACTGATGTTTCCTGCTGGTGCGCTCATATCTTTCTACTTTTCTGATACTAAGAATGCAAGCTTGGCGGAACTAGGCCATTTTGCACTCTTTGTACTTCTGCTCCTGCTCAATGTATTTGAGTATTTCACCTAGTAACATAGCAAGCTCTTGTACTGGCGTCAATCTCTAGGAGATGTACCCACTGGAGTGCTGAGATTGCTCGTACTTTTGGCATTCACTAGTAAATTACCTATCAGCTATGAAATTTGGCGTAATCGTATTTCCGGGGTCCAACTGCGATGATGATATGATCCATGTACTCGGTGAAGTGATGGGTCACAGCGCCGAGAAGATCTGGCATAAAGAAGAGGCACTTCCTGACTTTGGTCTGGAGGATGTCATCATAGTGCCTGGAGGATTTTCCTACGGTGATTATCTGAGAGCAGGAGCACTTGCTAAGCTAAGTCCAGTGATGCAGGCAGTGGTAGCATTTGCCCGACAGGGCGGACACGTCATAGGTATCTGTAATGGGTTTCAAGTCCTGTGTGAAGCAGGTCTGCTGCCAGGTGCTCTCTTACGCAATCGTGATCAGCAGTTCATATCGCGGGTATGTCATCTCTCTACGGAGACACATGATAGCGCGCTCACCGCGGAGATTCCTCGAGATCGAGCACTTGCCATGCCTATGGCTCACGCAGAAGGAAGATACTACTGCGACGCGGCGACGCTTGTAGAGCTTAAGCAGCATGATCAGATCATATTCCGCTATGCATCTCCTGAGGGCAATGTGACGGACGAGTACAACTGGAATGGCTCTGTGGAGTCGATCGCAGGAGTCTGTAATCGCGAGCGCAATGTCTATGGCATGATGCCACATCCAGAGCGTGCATCTGAGGGGATTCTTGGTGGAGCTGATGGTCAGTATCTCTGGAAGAGCTTATCCTCATGGATAGAAAGCCACGTGGCAAGTCCTGCCTAAGGCTAAGTAGCGTTAATCTATGGTTAAGCATCCACAAGGAAGGGCACTAGAGTCCCTCTATATCCATTATCTATACATCCATATTACTTACACAAGCATCTATATACTATGAAGAGTCTTCTTGCTACCCTCATGTTCTCCGTACTTACAATCGCTGCTACAGCTCAGATTTTCACCCCTGTCAAGTGGTCTACCTCCCTTGAGAAGATCTCTGATACCGAGTATGCGATCCAGTTTGTCGCGTCGATAGATGCGGGCTGGTACGTCTACAGTGCTGACATGGCAGATGATGGACCTGTGCCTACTACCATTGACTTTGACACGGAGGATGGCTACGAACTCGTAGGAGAGCTGAAAGAAACGGGTAAAGCAAAGAAGGGATACGATTCTGTCTTTGAGATGGATGTGACGAAATATGCTGACAAAGTCACCTTCACTCAGACGATCAGAGTGGATACGGATCTAGATGAGATCGAAGGCTATCTCAGCTTCATGACCTGTGATGACAAGCGATGCCTACCACCTGCGGATGTGGACTTCAGCTTTGAGCTTGAGTAGTGTAACGTATCGGCGTCCGCGCAACTACACGATAGTGATGATAATCACCCTAGTATCTCTGCTAGGGCCCTATCTTTATTACCTTCATTCACGGCAAGCGAGGCCTCGTCATAGTACTATGATGTAGGGGCTTTCGCCCAAATGTAAATCCCCGATGATGGCTTTCCTGCTGGCCATAACATCCATAGACAGATATCATATGAGAAGATTATCTACACTACTACTCACAATCCTCACCCTCATTACACTAAGTGATCTGTACGCACAGGTCATGAATCCAGTCAAGTGGGATAGCCGTATAGAATCTACGTCTGAGTCGGATGTCTACAATCTCGTGTTTGATGCTACGATCGAGGAAGGCTGGAAGATGTACAGCTCTGATGAGACATGGGATGATGGGCCTGTGCCTACAGAGATCGTAGTGGAACTAAGAGATGGTCAGACCCTAGAGGGGAAGACAACAGAAACGGGGAAATTCAAGAAAGTGATGGATCCGTTCTTTGATGCTGAGATCACTTCTGTGCGAAATAAGGCGACCTTTATCCAAACAGTCAAAGTGTCCAATGATAAAGATCCAATCACCGGATATGTGTCTTTCATGAGTTGCGATGCTACTCAGTGTACACCACCTACAGACGTAGAGTTCGCCTTTTTGCCCAATCTTGCAGACCAGCCAGTCGCCTCGTCGGATGATGACCTATCGGGCAGTACTACCGGCGCAGGTGCAGCTAGCTCTGATAACAAGTCGACTCAAGCGAGTACCACTAAGCTGGACGGCTGGGAAACGCATCCAGACTTCCCTCATGCCACCTATGACGGCGACAAGACGCTCGATCAGCGTATCGAGATCATGGCAGGCACGTATCAGGAGCCACTGGCGGACTGCGGAGAGCAGCAGATAGGAGGTAAGAAAAGTCTGCTACTTACATTCTTAGGAGGATTCTTGGGAGGGCTGGCTGCATTACTTACGCCCTGTGTATTTCCTATGATTCCTTTGACTGTAAGCTTCTTTACTAAGGGAAGCACAGATCGCAAGAGCGGTATCAGAAACGGACTGATCTTTGGTGCGTCCATCATTGCTATCTATCTTGCCATAGGACTTATCATCACTGGGGTATTTGGAGCCGCAGCACTCCAGGCTCTATCCACTAACTGGATCGCTAATACGCTGTTCTTCCTATTATTTGTAGTGTTTGCATTTAGCTTTTTCGGTTATTTTGAAATTACACTTCCGAGTAGCTGGACAACTAAGACGGATAGCATGGCGAATAAGGGTGGACTGATCGGTACATTCTTTATGGCTTTTACACTCGCACTCGTGAGTTTTAGCTGTACAGGCCCGATCATAGGGACTGCTCTCGTGCAGTCCGCTTCTAGTACTGTCGGTCCAGCCGTAGTGATGCTTGGTTTTAGCTCAGCGCTTGCCTTGCCCTTTGGATTATTCGCAGCATTTCCCGGATGGCTCAATAGCTTGCCACGCAGTGGTGGCTGGATGAATAGTGTTAAGGTAGTACTGGGTTTTTTAGAGCTTGGCCTTGCACTGAAGTTTCTCAGCGTTGCCGACCTTACCATGCACTGGGGTATACTCAAGTATGAGCTCTTCCTAGGTATCTGGGTGTTACTTGCTTTACTTACGACACTCTATTTGCTAGGTGTCATCAAGTTCCCACACGATAGTCCTGTGAAGAAGCGATCTGTGACACGATGGGTGTTTACCGCTTTATTTGCTGCAGCAACAGTCTATCTAGCGATGGGTTTCCGAGTGAATAAAGACACGGGTAACTACGCTACGCCAACTGCGCTCAGTGGGATATTGCCGCCAGCTCACTATAATATGTTTCTTCCAGCCGACAAGGTTGACGCCAATCTTAAAAAGAGATATCCCAGCTACGGTAAATGTGCTAATAATATTAACTGCTTTAAAGATTACAGCGAAGGCCTGGCCTATGCTAGAGAAATGAACAAGCCGTTATTTATAGATTTTACAGGACACGGCTGTGTGAACTGTAGAAAAGTGGAGGATAAAATCTGGGTCGAAGGGCCAGTGTGGCAAAAACTCAATCAAGACTTTGTCCTTGTTTCACTATATACAGATGATCGAGAAAAGCTCAAGGAGAATCTAGTGTCAAAAAATACTGGCACTAAGATCAGGAACATAGGTAGAATATGGTCAGAATTTCAAATTGAAAACTTTGAGCAAAACTCTCAGCCACTGTACGTCATACTTAATACAGACGAGGAAGTCATCGCGACTCCAAAGGGGTACAATCCAGATGAGAGCTGGAAAGATTACAATCAATACATGACTTGTGGCCTGCAGAATGCGGTAAGTAGTATGAAGTAGAGTGGCTCCGCTATTCTGCCCTGAAACACTTTAACCTTGATCCTAACTTAATCCGCTTGAAATTATAGGTACCCAGTAAAGATATGAGTAGATTGTCGGCTATTAGGCGCTGACAGTGATCATATTATTATACATTACCTTGCCGATATAGACACTGTAGGTAGCATATTACCTGTCGTATTGCGATTGCTAGACTGTATATTTACAAAATCGTATAGAAATTACTGAAATTCGAGCCATGAAAGTTGTAGTTACCATTGCTTCCCTTTTGATATCCCAAATGTTATTTGGTCAAGACAAAGTATTTCTTAGAGGAGGTGAATACGTTTGTGAGGATCTCCGACTGAGTTTTTTCGACGGTTTTAGTCAAGATTCTTTGAATAGTGATTTTTGGCGAACTACTTATCCATTTCCTAAGCCTTATGATCGATTCCTTCATCATGATTGTGAGGAAGAACTGCAAGTGTATAGGGATAGTAATGTCATTGTCAGTAATGGAATATTATCACTCCAAGCGCGTAGAGAGGATTTTCGCTACGTTGATATTCTAGAAAAGGAAAGTCCATGCTATCCGGGGTTGGATTCTTTCAATATTGATTTTGACTATACCTCAGGAATGATCCACAGTCAAGATGGTGTCAGATTTGGAAAAGGACGATATGAGATTAGTTGCAAATTACCGCAAGGGAAAGGGTTTTGGCCGGCATTTTGGCTTTGGGCTATTGATGAAATAGATGTTTTCGATGATGTTGATGATAATACTGTGGCCGATAGATTAAATGTAGGAACAATATCAACTGCTAGTCCTAGGCCCAAGTGTGGCTTAGACGATTTGTATACTGGTAACCTAAGTCAAGGCTTTCATATATATGCCGCGGAATGGCATGAATATGGAATTGACTTTTACATTAATAGTGTCTTGGTCTACAGAATACCAAGGTACTATAGATTAAATGGTGATCCGTTATTAGTACAATGCGGACAATATATTCCAATAGGGTGGTATGTAGAAAATTCATGTTATCCTGACTTTGATCGTGAATTCCCATTGATTGCAAATTTGGGAATAACATTTAGGCATCCTCCTAATGCAAGTACAGTGTTTCCACAATCCTTGGAGATCGATTATATATCTGTATACGAGCGTATGCCGGTCGATGATGACAGAAATTTGTGTGGAGTTGATATTGATATGCCGTCAACTTTTTGCTTAGGAGATAATGTTGTTGCAGGGGTATTAGTGTCTTCTTGGGATTCAAGTGATTCTATATCCGTGCTCTCCTCGGACATATTCATTGATAGTATTATCAATAATTTTATCTATGCTACCGTTATAGGTGCGGATGGAGAAGGCGATATTATTGTTGATTATTATAGCCAATATTGTCCAGAGGTTCAGACAGTTCAAAAGGCGTTTCTGGTTGGTCCGCCTGATTTTTCTCTTAGTATGTCCGAATTATTTGGGTGCGAGTTCTTAACTGTGACCATAGTAGATTTTATTTCTAATGCGAGTGATGACGTCGTGTGGAATGTTGTCGGGGGCGAAGTCGTTTCTGATCTAGGCTTTGGAATGGTTATTATTGAAGTGTTGGCGGATAATGTGTTCATAGAATGTACTCTTACTAATCAATGTGGCTCAATCATGAGATCTATTAGCTACAAGAAGGAGTGTACGGGAGATATTTTTCGAGTTGTATCTAATCCTGTTAACTCGGTTTTGCATCTAAAAAACTATCTCAGTCAAGACTTGGAACTTGGTGTGCTTGACCTAAATAATGGAACACCACCAGCAACAATAATTGTTGGTCCTGGTATAAATAGTGTGAGCGTAGCTACGATGAATCCTGGGGTATACCTGTTGTTTGGCGAAAATGCTGGTCAGCCGTATTCGGAGCGTTTTGTCAAGTACTAAGAAGGAGATACTTTTTTGGTCGTTGATCATTTCTAGCTTGATCTTCAGGGTTTTACTCTCTCATCATGAGCCTTATTTACACCTCTGGGATGAGAAGTTTCACGCACTAGCTGCTAAGTCGGTATCTTTTAGTAGCTTAGTGCCACGTCTTTATATTGATAATATTTTGCCTTATGATTATAGAAATTGGTCAGGCAACGAGGTTTGGCTGCATAAGCCGCCATTCTTCCTATGGTCTATTTCTTTATCTCTTTCAATGTTTAAGGATAGTGTTTTTGGAGTTAGGTTACCTTCTTTCTTGAAATATGCTCTGTTTTTATATTTTTTATTTCGAATTGTATCGCAAATAGTGAATTATAGAGTCGCGTTGTGGACAGTTTTTTTTGCGGCCTTCTCGTTTCATTTGACCATGACATCAATTGGATGTATAGCGACTGACCATAATGATATTTCTTTTCTTTGTTGGAGTTGTGGTTTATACTACTTTGCTTTCAAAATGAAATCAAACACTAAAATTGGGGCAATCGGAGTGATATTTTGCGTTCTTCAGTTGTTTATGAATAAGTGGCTGCTTGGCGTTTTCCCTATAGCATTATCGATGATCGCGGTTTATATTTATAAGCGAGAATATATTCTCAAATTCATTTCGTACGTATTTATTGGTGGCTTGATTCCTGTTGTATGGTATATTGTAATGGCTTACTTATATCCAGAAGAGGCAAATCATGAAATGTTAAGTTATATTCTCCATATTCACACGGAAATCGAGGGTCACGCCTCTAGCTATTTTTTTTATTTGACGGTGCTATACGATTATTATGGACCTCTAGTTTTCCCCGCTGTTATTTATGTGATTTGTGCCTTTGGTAAAGCATCCCGTAATTCGTGTTATTTTATATTGGGTTGTTTATTATTGCTATTGTTGCTCAGTATTTTCACTACAAAAATGCCTAATTATTTGATTTTCTTAGCGCCGTTACTTTATAGTTGTTTGGGCTTTGTAATATCGCGTGTCTTGACAAATTGGTTTGGTCAAAGTTGGTACCGAAAAGTTGGCTCTTTCGTATTGAGTTTTATAATGCTGTGG